>ENA-UERG01001246-UERG01001246.1-human-gut-metagenome-genome-assembly--contig:-NODE-1246-length-22055-cov-12.161889_pt1 | contig 22055 bp, 19 predicted proteins | sample MGYA00242954_ERZ507954 | MGnify/ENA primary metagenome ERZ507954 (study PRJEB26167, sample SAMN06115478) | human gut metagenome | host: Homo sapiens | place: China:Sichuan | collected 2015-01-21... | reverse complement strand
TATATATTTAATCAAAAGAAGATTGATAAAAATCCTATTGAGGATGCTAATTTAGATTGGCCTAAAAGATTCTTAATATGGAATGCCGAAGGCAAGCTGGTTTTACATGGAAGACTACAAGCTTGGACTATATGGGGAGGTGAATATCCATATAACGATGCATTTTCTTACGAGTTCTATTTTGAGAAAAATAATACCATTGCATTGCAAAACTATTACATAGATATTTTTATGAAAAAACAAATTTTCATCCATGAGATATTATGTGGGTATTTACATAAAAAGCAATTAAAAGAACATAGAAACTTTCAAAGATTCTGGGCATGGTTAATAAGGAAAAAGAAAGATGTTTGATAAAATTGTCACCGGGCACCTGAAAAAGCACCACTTGTGGGCCCCAAAAAAATGCACCACCAGTTTTGTTTAATAAACTACTTCTATCAGTAAACGCCCCGCGTGATACATCTTTTATTCAGGTATAATTTGGATTAAATTAGTCTTCACAAGAATAATTGAGGAGGCGCCAAAATGGAACGTGATTCACGTGAGTATTGGGAAGAGCAGTTATCGGAATATTGGGATAGCGGTTTGACGATCCAGGAATATAGCGATCTGAAGGATTTGCCATATGAGACAGTGCGCCGCTGGATTCGTGTACTGAAAAAGGAACGTGCGCCGGAAGCAGCTTCATTGAAGCTGGTGGAATTGATTTCCCAACAGTTGGTTCTTGTGCAACTTCTGCCGGAGTCGATATAAAAGTGCGTAGTTTCACAATCAGCTTGAATAAAGGATTCGATCCTTCCACGCAGATTGCTGTCATCAATCTGCTGCAGGAGATCGAATGCTCGGCTTCAGCAGTTCAGTAAAGGTACGGCAACAGCAGCAAGATGTCCATAAAATATTTGACATCTTGGTATAGTTATGCTATTTTGATGGTTAAGAAATATGTATACCGTAGACCATATTTCTATTGTAATCTATCGTTCCTCATAGAGCCTTGAAAGCAAAAATTGCAGAAAATTGCAAAAAAAATCCCACTTTTGAGGCTACCACAATAGCGATGATCGCGATAACGACCAGCAGTTCGATCAAGGTGAAGCATTTTCTCTTCATTTCATTTCTCTCCCGATGATGTGGTTGCGTTGGTGATATCGAGCACCGATCCCCGCTTGATCAGTTCGGTTTGGAGGAACACCTCCTCCGGTGCGTGGTTTTCCCTGCTTGCCGCGATCCGGTCGATCATAAGCAGCGCCGCATCGAGCTGGCCGCCGACATCGGCGGCCACCGTGTCGAGCGGTGGACTGCTGATCGCCGTCAGGTTTTCTCCCGAAATCGCAACGACGCTCAAATCCTCCGGAATCCGGAGCTTGTAATTGTGACAGGCGTTGACCGCCCCCTGAATCGACTCCCCGGAGACGCCGAGAAGCGCGGTAAACCGGAATCCCTCCTGAAGCACGTCGAGGAAGCGTTTATAGGTTTTGGTCATCGCAACCTCCCCCGAAACAACGCAACAGTCGATGACGTCAACCTGCATGCCGAGAAGCTTCGCAAAACCGTGCACGCCGCGGACGCGCTCCCGGATTCCCCGCGTATGCGGCTCGCTGACCAGGAGTCCGATCCGGCGGTGGCCGTGTTTCATCAGGTGGTGCATGGCAAGTCCCGACGCGAAATAACTGTCCAGCCCGGCGCAGCCGGTTTTGAGCCCCTCCAGCGGATGTCCCAGCACGATGGTCGGTTTGATCGAGCAGTAGTGCGAAAGCGCGTTGAGGTCCGCCTGCTGGAAGTTGCCGCTGGCGGAACGGATGATCATCCCCGCCGCCCGGCGCAGCGCGCCGTCGAAGTTGCGGGGAATCGTGTTGACATAGTCGAAAGCCTCAATTCTGATATGCCATTTCGAATCGCCGGTATTGATCGCCTCCGCCCGCGCGGTCAGCGTATCGATATCGGTCGACGGCCAGCGGGGAACCAGCAGCAGGACCTCCTGGCGCACCGTCTCCGCCTCCTGCATTCCGTCTTCAAGTCCCGAGGCGCAGACGAACATGCCGCTCCCCGGAGTCGTGGTCAGGAGCCCTTCGTTCCGCAGCAGCAAAAGCGTGCGGTCGACGACCGACTGGCTTACGGTGTATCGTTTCATAATGCCGCGAACGCTGTAAAAACGCTCTCCGTTCTTCCGCTTCCCGATTTCCGTACGAAGTTGCTCGTAAAGTGTTTCCGCTTTATTCAACATGGTATTTGACATTCTTTTTTCTCCGTTATCCGCCATTAATTATACTGAACCTTACACTTAAAGTCAATACCGATACAGTTTAAAAGATAAAACAAACCGTATCGCCCCGGGCCGGAGAAATCATCGGGAGACAAAAAAGCGGTTCGCAGAAACGAACCGCCGGCAAGCTGCCGGCACCCCCGGGCGCAACCCGGACGCGCCTTCCAAATTCCACGGCAAAACCGTTATCGAGTGCGGCCCCCTGGCCGTATGGGGCCTCGCTCCCCAGCCGTTATCGCCGCAGTCCCGCAGCGATGCTGCCGATCAGCGATACGGCGGCGTCCGCCCCTTCGTCCAGCAGCGTCCTGACCATCGCGCTGCCGACGACAACCGCATCGGCGTGAAAGGAAATATCTCTGGCCATCTCCGGTGTCGAAATGCCGAAGCCCGCCGCAACCGGGAGTCCGCACGCCTTTTTCGCACTCTCGAGTTCCGCTGCCAGCTCGGGCGGCAGCGAGCTGCGCACCCCGGTCACCCCGCGAACCGTGATGCAGTAGACGAAGCCGCTGCATCCGGCCGCAATTTTCGCGGCGCGTTCCGGCGACGTCGCCGGCGAGACCAGCGGAATGAGCTGAATCCCGTTCGCTTCGCATATCGGCACAACCTCTCCCCGCTCCTCAAGCGGCAGATCGACCGCCAGCAGCCCGTCAACCCCGGCAGACCTCAAATCCGCACCGAGCCGGTCGAGACCGTAATTCAGCAGGACATTGTAATAAGAGAACAGCACAAGCGGCGTTTCGGGAAAGCGTTTCCGGATGCGTCCGGCAATCGCGAGAATCTCCGGCAGCGTCGTGCCGGCCTGCAGCGCAAGCTGTCCGGCACGCTGGATGACCGGCCCATCCGCCATCGGGTCCGAAAACGGCACGCCGAGTTCGATCATATCGGCGCCGGCTTCGATCAGGCGGCCGATCAGGGCTTCACTCTCCGCCGGAGACGGGCAGCCGACAGTCACATAGACGACCAGCGCGCCGCGTTTTTCCGCCCGGCAGCGTTCGAGACAACGGTTGATTCGCGTTTCCATCATTATTTCTCCAGATTAGCCTTATACTTTGCAATATTGTCCATATCCTTGTCGCCGCGGCCCGAAAGGCAGACGATGATCGACTCCTCCGGCGAATACGTCTTCGCGGTTTTCAATGCCTGCGCAAGCGCATGACTCGATTCGAGCGCCGGGATGATCCCCTCCATCCGCGACAGCGTGTCGAACGCCGCCACCGCCTCGTCGTCGTTGATCGCGACATAGCTGACCCGCCCGGAATCTGCGAGGAAACTGTGCTCCGGTCCCACGCCCGGATAATCGAGCCCGGCCGAAACCGAGTAGGCTTCGACGACCTGGCCGTCCGCCGTCTGCAGCAGATAGGTCTTGCAGCCGTGCAGCACGCCGACGCGGCCGCCGTTGATGCTCGCGGCATGTTCTCCGGTTTCGATCCCCTTTCCGCCGGCCTCCACACCGGTCAGCTTCACCGCCTCATCCGCGAGGAACGCCGAAAACATGCCGATCGCATTGCTGCCGCCGCCGACGCAGGCGAGCACCTCCGCCGGGAGCTTCCCGCGCTTTTCGAGAATCTGGCGGCGGCTTTCGGCCCCGATCACGGACTGGAAGTCGCGCACCATCGCCGGATACGGATGCGGTCCGGCCACGGTTCCGATCACGTAAAACGTGTTCTCGGCCGTCGCGACCCAGTTGCGAATCGCCTCGTTCATCGCATCCTTCAGCGTGCCGGAGCCCGACTCGACCGGAATCACCCGCGCGCCGAGCGTTTTCATGCGCTCGACGTTCGGCGCCTGCCGCGCAATATCGACCGCCCCCATGAAAACATCGCACTCCATGCCGAAGAGCGCCGCGACCGTCGCGGTGCCGACGCCGTGCATGCCGGCCCCGGTTTCGGCGATCAGCCGGGTCTTGCCCATGCGCCGGGCCAGCAGCGCCTGGCCGATCGTGTTGTTGATCTTGTGGGCGCCGGTATGATTCAAGTCCTCCCGTTTCAGGTAGATGCGCGCCCCGCCGATCGACTCCGAGAGCCGTTTCGCATAATAGAGCGGCGACTCGCGGCCGACGTAATCGGTCAGCAGACCGCGGTACTCCGCCAGAAACGCGGGGTCCTCCTTCGCTTTCAGATACTCCTTCTCAAGTTCGATCAGCGTCGGCATCAGGGTTTCGGCGATATACTGCCCGCCGTACACACCATAGTGACTGTTCATTGTTTCGCTTCCTTTATGAATTTCAATAGTTTCTCTTTCGACTTGATTCCGGGCGACGATTCGACGCCGCCCGACACATCGACGCCCCACGGCCCGACCCGGCGGACCGCTTCCGCGACGTTTTCCGGAGTCAGCCCCCCGGCCAGCAGAATCTCGTGCTCCTTCGCGGCTGCCGCCGCCAGGTTCCAGTCGCAGCGGCGACCCGATCCGCCGGCCGCGGCATCGATGACAAAGTGCTCCACATCAAACTGTTTCATCCTCTCGAATCCATGTTCGAGGTGCAGCGCCTTCCAGCAGTTGTTTCCGCGCGCCAGCTCCGGCGTTTCCGATCCGTGAAACTGAATGATATCAAAGATGTTCCACATCTCCGCCACCTCTTCCCGAGCCGGGTCGGCGACGACCGCAACGCATTTCACCCGTTCCGGCACGCCTTCCGTCAGGCTCCGCCAGCGCTCCGGCGGGACATACCGCTTCGACTCCGGAACCAGTACGAAGCCGAGATAATCCGCCCCGGCTTCCACTGCGGATTCGACATCCTCTCGACGGGTCAGGCCGCAGATCTTCACTTTGACAGGAGTTCGCACAGCTTTTCCCCCGGCCGTTCGGCGCGCATCAGCGTTTCCCCGATCAGAAATGCTTTCGCGCCAAGTTGTTCCATCGCATTCAGATCGTCCGCCGAACGGATCGCGCTCTCGGCCACCGCGATCTTCCCGGCCGGAATTTGCCGAATCAGTTCTCCGGCAAGCGCGAGGCTCGTGTCGAAGGTCGACAGATTGCGGGCGTTGATCCCGACGATCTCCGCGCCGCCGTCGAGCAGCATATCGAGTTCGTCCGCCGTATGCGCTTCGCAGAGCACGGCCAGGCCGAGCGACGCGGCGAAGGCGCGCAGCTTCCGGAACTCCTCCGGGGTCAGCATCGCCGCGATCAGCAGAATCGCGTCCGCCCCCCAGACCCGCGCCTCGAGAATCTGATATTCGTCATAGATGAAATCCTTGCGCAGCAGCGGGATATCGACACTCCCGCGCGCCCTGCGCAGATTCATCCCGGAACCGAGGAAGAAATTCCTCTCGGTCAGTACCGACAAAGCAGCCGCACCCGCAGCTTCCAGCCCGGCGGCAAGGCGTTCCACCTCCCGGTCCAGCTCCGGACGAATCGCCCCCTTCGACGGCGAAGCGGCCTTGAGCTCCGCGATGACCCGCCTGCCCGGCCGCCGCAACGCCGCGGCGAAGTCGCGGACGGGCGGCAGCTCGGGAATCCGCGACTCAAGCAGGGAAGCCGGAATTCGTTTCCTGCTCTCCGCCAGCTCTTTCCTGCTCTTCGCCACAATCGTTTCAAGCACCTGTTCCATGGCTCGCCTCAATCAGTTTTTCCAGTTTTTCAAGCGCAGCGCCCGAATCGATCGATTCCCCGGCCAGCCGGATTCCTTCCTGCAGCGTCGGCGCTCCGCCCGCGACGTAGATCGTCGCCCCCGCATTCAGCAGGACCGAGGCGCGGGCGCCGCCCCGGTTCGAACCGTTCAACACCGAACGCAGGATCGCGGCATTCTCCTCCGGCGTGCCGCCGGCGATTTCGGCCGGATCATAACTTGCGCCGATCAGCAGTTCCGGCAGCAGCTCACCGGTACGGATCCCGCCGTCCTTCAGCTCGGAGACCCGGGTCGGGCCGCAGCAGCTGATTTCATCGATCCCCTCCATGCCGTGAACAACCAGCGCTCGGCGGACGCCGAGCTCGAGCAGCGCCCCGGCAAACAGCTCGGTCAGCTCCGGCGCATAGACGCCGAGCACGATCGACTTCGCCCCGGCCGGATTGCAGAGCGGGCCGAGCATGTTGAAAATCGTCCTCACTTTCAGCTCGCGGCGGATCACCGCGACATTGGCCAGCGCCGGATGGAGCTTCGCCGCGTAGAGGAAGCCGATGCCGTTCTCGACGATCTCATGCTCGATGACCGGCACCGGAGCCTCGAGATTGTAGCCGAGCGCGGCCAGCACATCCGCCGAACCGCAGCGGCTCGAAGCGGCCCGGTTGCCGTGCTTCGCGACGGTGACTCCCGCGCCGGCAGCCGCGAACGCGCTGGCGGTCGAGATATTGAAGCTGTTCGAACCGTCTCCGCCGGTGCCGACCACATCGACGACCTCGCGCCGTCCGCAGTCGATGAAGGCAGCCGCGCGGCGCAGCATCCGGGCCGCACCGACCAGCTCGGAACGGGAGACCCCTTTCATGCGCAATGCCGCCAGAAACGCGCCGATCTGGGAGTGGGCGACCTCACCGCCCGTCACGATCCGCAGCGCTTCCTCCATCTCAAGCGGGGAAAGGTCCCGGCGTTCGAAAAGCCGGTTCAGATACCGTGTCAGCATCTCTCACCTCCCCGCCCGGCGGTGTTCCCGGACAATGTCGAGAAAGTTCGCCAGCTGCCGTTTTCCGGTCGTGGTCAGGATCGATTCGGGGTGATACTGGATTCCCTCGATCGGCAGCGTCCGGTGGCGGATGCCCATGATCTCGCCGTCCTCGCTGCGGGCCGTGACCGCAAGCTCTTCCGGCAGCGAATGTTCGGCCAGCGCGAGCGAGTGGTAGCGAACGACTTTCACGAGCGGCGCCAGCCCGGCGAAGAGTCCGCGGCCGTCGTGCGTGATCTCGGAGACCTTGCCGTGCATGATGCGCGACGCATTCACAAGTTCCATGCCGAACGCCTCCCCGATCGCCTGATGTCCGAGGCAGACGCCGAGCAGCGGGATTCCGGCGGCGGCGGCCTTGCCGATCAGCTCCGGCATGATGCCGGCGCCGGCCGGGCGGCCCGGCCCCGGGGAGAGCACGATCGCCTCCGGACGCAGCGCGAGCGCGTCTCCGGCCGTAAGCGCATTGTTGCGGCGTACCTCCACCTCCGAGCCGAGCTGCTGGAAATACTGGACGAGATTGTAGGTGAACGAATCGAAATTGTCAATCATCAGAATCATGATATTACCTCTCAGAGTTCAAGGCCGGCGGCGGCGAGCCGGATCGATTTCAGCATGGCGGCGGCTTTGTTGCAGGTTTCCTGATATTCCGTCGCGGGGTCGGAGTCGTAGACGATTCCGGCGCCGGCCTGGATTTCCATCTTTTTCCCGTCCAGGATGATCGTGCGGATCGTGATCGCGAGGTCCATGTTGCCGGTGTAGCTGAAGTAGCCTGCCGCGCCGCCGTACATGCCGCGCGGAACCGGCTCAAGCTCGCGGATGAGTTCCATCGCCCGGATCTTCGGAGCGCCGGAGAGCGTTCCGGCCGGGAACGCCGAACGGACGAGATCGAATGCGTCGCACCCCTCTTCCGGCAGCGCTTCGACCGTCGTCACGAGGTGCATGACGTGCGAATAGCGCTCGACGGTCATGAAGTCCTTGACCTGCACGCTGCCCGGCAGCGCGACGCGGCCGAGGTCGTTCCGGGCCAGGTCCACCAGCATCAGGTGTTCGGCGCGCTCCTTTTCGTCGCGCAGCAGCTCGTCGGCGAACGCGATGTCTTCGGCAGCCGTTTTGCCGCGCGGCCGGGTTCCGGCGATCGGGCGCAGGATTGCCGTACCGTTGTCCAGCTTGCAGAGCGTCTCGGGAGAAGAACTGATCAGGATGCGCGCGCCGATCTTCAGGAAGAAGGTGTAGGGTGACGGATTCACGAGCCGCAGCGCCCGGTAAAGCTGCAGCGGGGGGATGTCGGTTTCAGCCGTGAATTTCTGGGAGAGGACGACCTGGATGATATCGCCGTCATAAATGTGCCGGCGCGCCTTCTTCACCATCTCCATATAGGTTTCGCGGCCGCAGTTCGAAACAAGTTCGGGCGTTTCGCCGGTTCCGGCCGAAGCGGCGGCCGCCGGGCGGCGGAGCCGTTCCGAAATCGCATCAAGCCGCCGGACCGCATGGTCGTAGGCCTCCTTCAGCGTGCCGAACTCCCCGGGACGGACGCAGACGCTCAGCATCATCGTATGCCGGACGTTGTCGAAAATGATCATCTCGTCGGTGATCAGCATCGCGGAAGTCGGCCCATCGAGGCCCGGCTTCGGCTCCGGCAGCCGCTCAAACTCGCGGACCGTTTCGTAACCGAGATAACCGACCGCGCCGCCGAAGAGCGGCGGCAGCTCCGGAACGACCGCCGGGCGGATTCCCTTCAGAAGGCCGCGCAGCGCCATGAACGGCCCTTCCGGCGCATCGAGCTCGCGCTTCCCGTCCGCATCGGCATAATACGCCCTGCCCTCTTCGACGCTGAAAACACCGCGCGGATTGAGCCCGATGAACGAATAACGGCCGAAACGCTCGCCCGCCTCGACGCTCTCGAGCAGGAAGACGTTTTCGTCGTCAACCAGCCGGGCCAGCACCGAGACCGGCGTCTCGAGGTCCGCGATCAGCTTCCTGACCACCGGAACCAGATTCGCGCCTTCCGACAGGCGCTTGAACTCTTCGAATGTCTGCATGATTTTCTCCCTGTTTTATGATCAATTCCTGAAATTTCGACACAAAAAAGCGGGCCGCAATCGATTTCGATCGGACCCGCCATAACCGGAAATTCGTCTTCCATCCGCCGGATAATTACATCTCGACTCCCCGGCGCCGAAGCATGACAAACTGAGCCATGGCGGGCTTTCGCCACTGCCATCGCCAACCCCTGACAAGCCTGTATGCCGAACGATTCAAAATAAAATCCCCATTACCGCAAGTAAAAAACTGAAAACGAAAAAGCGGGCCGCAATCGATTTCGATCGGACCCGCCACTGCCGGAACTGTTCTTCCCGTTCACCGGATAACTGTATCACAACTCTCCGGCACTAAAGTAAGACAAACTGAGCCATGGCGGGCTTTCGCCACTGCCATCGCCAACCCTTGACAAACTTGTATGCCGAACGATTCAACTGATCAATCCTCAAATCATATTTCCAACTGCATTAAATATGACACGCCATCCGGCTTTTGTCAACCGTGCGGATCAAAAAATCACGAATTTTGTTCGATCCGGTAGCGGCCGGGGGGACGGCCGTGCAATTCCCGGAAGCGGCGGATGAAGTAAACCTCGCCGGAGAAGCCGCAATGCTCCGCGACCGTCTTCACCGGCAGCTCCGTCGTGCGAAGCAGCCGCCGCGCCATCTCGAACCGCCGCGCTTCGATGTACTCCCGCACGCCGCAACCGCCCATCCGGCGGAACAGTTCCGACAGATAGTTCGCGTTGAGCCCGAACCGTTCCGCCAGCTCACCGCGCCCGATCGGACGCGTATAGTTGTAGTCGAGGAAGGTGCGGACCCGGTCGAACGTCGCGGCCGCCTTCCCGGCCGGGGGCGCCGGGCGGCGGCATTCGGCCAGCGCCAGCGCGGCCGCCGCCCGCAGCAGGTGCGGGACATGACTTCCCGCCTCCCCGCCCGGTTCGCCGAGCGCAGCAAAGACCGCCAGCAGCGGCTGCGGAACGGGGCGGCCGGAGTGAACCGCCTCCGGATCGCACCATTCGCCGCGATGCATTCCGGCCGGATAGTCATAATACGAAACGCGCAGGAATCCGTTCCGCGGCACGATGCAGAGCAGCCGGTGCGCGGTCGCGACCGAACAGTACTCCCAGACGTTCTTCCGCACAAGGTAGGCGTCTCCGGGCGCAAGCTCAATCTCCCGCGCCTCCCCGCCGAGCGACATCGGCTCGCGCTTCACGCCATGCATCACGAAAAGCAGCCGGTCGCAGGGCTGCGTTCCCGCCGGAGGATCGAGCGCGGCAACGCCGTCCGGCAGCAGGAACCGGCGGAACTCCATTCCGCCGGCAATCCGTTCAAGTGCTTCCGTCAGAGTTTCCGCCATAAACCGACAATCCGTATGGTAATCAGACTTCTTTTATCTTGACATGCGTTCATTTTCCGGTATAATATGACATAAAGCGACGTGAATGCAACCTGAAGAAAGGTATGAAAATGAAACAATTTTCCCTCGAACCGTTCTTTCCCGCCCCGATCGCCGGACGGCAATCGGCCGGAACCCGCCGCCACCAGGGGATTCCCGGAATCGAAATCCTGCCCTCCGGCCGCCTCTTCGCGGTCTGGTACGGCGGAGAGATCGCCGGGGAAGGCCCCGGCAACTATGTCGTCCTCGCCGTCAGCACCGACTGCGGCCGGAGCTGGCGGGAGATTCAGGTCGTCGCCCCGCCAGCCTCCGCCGCGGCTTCGGAGCGCGCCTTCGACTCGACGCTCTGGCTTGATCCGGCCGGACGGCTCTGGTGGTTCTGGTGCCAGTGCGTCACCCCGAAGCTCTGGGATATCTTCGACGGCCGCAACGGCGTATGGGCCTCGGTCTGCGACGCGCCGGATACGGATTCGCCGGCCTGGAGCACGCCGCGCCGCATCGCCGAAGGCGTCATGATGAACAAGCCGGAACTTCTGGCAGACGGCGGATGGGCGCTCCCGACCGCGCTCTGGTCGCTCTATCCGGAGAAGATCCCGGCGGAATACCGCCCTCTGGCGTACCCGAATCTCTCCGTCAGCCACGACAACGGCGCAAGCTTCGAACTCGTCACCGGCGCCGACGTGCCGGAGCGCTGGTTCGACGAGCACATGATGATCGAACGCAAGGACGGCAGCTGGTGGCTTCTCGTCCGCACGCACTACGGCATCGGGCAGGCCTTCAGCAGCGACCGGGGAAAAAGCTGGCACGACATCGGCGACTCCGGCCTCGGCGGCCCGAATTCGCGCTTCGCGGTCCGCCGTCTGAAATCCGGCCGCCTGCTGCTCGTGAATCACCAGTCCCCGCTGCCGCTGCCCGGCGAGAAGCGGCAGACCTGGCGCGCGCGAGAGAAACTCACCGCATGGCTCTCCGACGACGACGGCCGGAGCTGGTACGGCCAGATGATGATCGATGAACGCCCGGGCGTCTCCTACCCGGATTTCACGGAAGGGAGCGACGGCTTCGTTTACTGCATCTACGACCATGAACGGCTCGAACGCGGCGAAATCCTGCTCGCGCGCTTCACGGAGGAGGACGTCGCGGCCGGTTCGTTCGTCACGCCGGGCGGCTTCACGCGCGGCGTCGTCAGCGCCTTCCCCGCAAAAAAATAACGGATTTTTTCGAACCGCGCAGGAAATCCGAACGATTCGGGGGTATATTGTATACAATCACGGGAAATGACCGAATTTTCCGTGATTGTACTTTTTTTCCGGCGAAGTTGGGGGGATAGACGCATGGGCGCACAAACCGAAAAACTCGGCACCGATCCGGTCATGCCGCTCCTGCTGCGGCTGGCGCTGCCCTCCATGGCGGGACTGATCATCGGCAATCTGTACGTTATCGTGGACCGCATGTTCATCGGCAAATACGTCGCGGACCTCGGACTGGCCGCGATGAATGCCGCCATGCCGATTTCGATGGTCATCTTCGCTGTTTCGATCCTGATCGGCCGCGGCAGCGCGGTGCTCTACTCGATCGAGCTCGGCCGGAAAAATTACGCCGAAGCGCAGAAGCTTTTCGGCATGTCGATGCTGATCTACCTCATCGCCTCGGCCGTCATCACGATCGGGGGGCTGCTGTTCCTCGACCCGCTGCTGAATCTGGTCGGCATTCCGCCCGAAGCGCTTCCCTACGGCCGCAGCTATCTGTCGGTGTCCCTGTACGGGACGATCTTCGTCATGCTCGGATTCCAGAACAACCTGATCCGCGGCGAAGGCTATTCGGGGCTCGCGATGTTCACGCAGGTCATCGGCGCGGTCATGAACGTCGGACTCGACTGGCTTTTCGTCGCAAAGTTCGGATGGGGGATGTCCGGCGCGGCATGGGCGACCATCGCTTCACAGGCTGCGTCGACGGTCTGGGTCATGAGCTTCTTCCGCTCGCGCCGCAGCATCGCGAAGCTCGACTGGCGGACCTTCCGCTTCTACGGCTGGAACTACTTCGGGCGCATCCTCTACAACGGCTGTTCGCCGTTCGCGATCAACGTGGCCGGCAGCATCATCTGGACGTTCCAGAACCACATGCTTCTGGAGCACGGCAGCCTGCTCGCCATGGCGGCTTTCGGCATCATCCTGACCGTCAACCAGCTGCTGATGGGACTCATTTTCGGAGTCACCATGGGGATGCAGCCGCTCATCGGCTACAACACGGGCGCGGCGAAATACCACCGCGTGCTGAAGAGCTTCTATTGTTCGATCCTGCTCGCCGCCGTCTTCGCCCTGATTCCGTACCTGGCCGTGCAGATCTTCGCGCGGCCGATCTTCACATGGTTCGTGGATGCGTCGAACACAAAGCTCATCGACCTCGGCGTCTATTCGATGCGGCGCTTCCTGCTGCTGCTGCCGATCGGCTGCGGGAGCATCCTCGTTTCGCAGTATTTCCAGAGCATCGGGCGCGCGCCGGTGGCGCTGTTCCTCGCCATGACCAGGCAGCTCGCGTTCCAGGTGCCGCTGCTCCTGATCCTGCCGCAGGTTTTCGGCTACGACGGCGTGCTGTTCTCGGGGCCGGCGGGAGACGCGCTCGCGTTCTTCGTCGCCTGCTTCCTCATGCAGCGCGAACTCAAGCGGCTGCATAAATGCGAAGGCGAGGAGTGCCGCGCCGCTTGAACCCGCCCGGAACCGGCGGTATATTTGAAGGAACGCCAACCGTCAACCCGGAGGAGAACATCATGAAAGTTGTGCTTGTGAACGGCAGTCCCCATGCGAAAGGCTGCACCTTTACCGCGCTGGCCGAAGTCGCCGGCGAACTCGAAAAGAACGGCGTGGAAACCGAAATCTTCCAGATCGGCAACCGTCCGATCCGCGGCTGCATCGCCTGCGGAAAATGTGCCGAAAGCGGCTGCTGCATCTTCACGGACGACCCCGTCAACGCCTGTGTGGACAAATTCAAGGAGGCGGACGGCATCGTGGTCGGCTCTCCGGTCTACTACGCCGCGCCGAACGGCGCCCTGTCGGCGCTGCTCGACCGGGTTTTCTTCATGAAGAGCAGCGCCTACGCCTATAAGCCCGCCGCCGCGGTCGTCAGCTGCCGCCGCGGCGGAGCGACCGCTGCCTTCGACCGGCTCAACAAATATTTCACGATCTCGAACATGCCGATCGTCTCGTCGCAATACTGGAACATGGTCCACGGCAACACGCCGGAGGAGGTGCGGCAGGATCTCGAAGGGCTCCAGATCATGCGCACGCTCGGAAAAAACATGGCGTGGCTGCTCAAGTGCATCGACAAAGCCGCCCTGCCCCGCCCCGAACGCGAACCGCAAATCTGGACCAACTTCATCCGCGAATGAGCATCCGGATCACGGTTTCGCCGGGCGGCGTTCTCCGCGCGGCCGGCGATGCGGCGCTCGAACAGGCGTTCGCCTCCGGCAGCGGCGCCGGGCTGCTGGCGCTGCTGAAGGGGGATGCGCCGCCCGACGCCGAGCCGCCGGTCCACTTTTTCCGTCGGGTCGGCCGCGAATTCGCGGCCCGGCTCTGCCGTGTGCCGGAGTCCGACCCGGAGACGATGTTCCGGTCCGCCCGCCCCGATGCCGAGCTGCTCGCCGCCGAGCTCTTCGACCGCCCTTCGATGACCGGCGGCGAATATCTGACGCTCGATCTGCTGACCCGGCTGCACGAAGAGCTTGAGGCGGCCATGCGCGCGGAGATCGCCCGCTCCGGACTCAATGTGCCCGATTATCTGCGGACGCTCTCCCCCGCCTGGAGCAGCGTCGGCAAACTCAGTTTTCACCTCGCCGAAAACAAGAAGAACGAGGACGGCCGCCATCCGTTCGCCTTCCTGGCCACCTTTATCCACCGCCTGAGCGAGAACGACCAGCCGCGCCACCTGCCGCTGGCGGCTGCGCTCAAGACCTTCTCCGGCGACCGCGCCGCCCTTCTGGCGCTGCTGCGGCCGATCCGCGAGGCTGCGGAGAAGAGCGACTTCGTCGCCCGGCTGCTCGCCGACGGTTCGATCTACCGGCCCTGCGTCTGGACGCCTGACGAGGCGCACGCCTTCGTGCAGGCGATTCCGGTGTTCGAAGAGGCGAACATCCTCGTCCGGTTCGCGAATCTCTGGAAAAAGCGGCCGCCGAAACTGCAGGCGAAGGTTTCGCTCGAAGTCGGCAGGAAACCGAGCCGATTGAATTCGGAGCTGCTGCTCAGATTCACGGTCGAAGCCGTGATCGGCAACGAAAAGCTGACTCCCGACGAGCTCGAAGAGCTCCTGCATTCCGGCGGCGGCCTGGTCCGCATCAAAGGCGAATGGGTCGATGCGGACCCCGAAAACGTGCAGAAGCTCCTGAAACAGTGGGGCGCGCTGCCGCGCGAGGCGCTGACGCTCGCGGAAGGCGTACGGCTTCTGGCCAAAGCCGCGCCGGAATTCCCGGCCGTCGATTCGGACCTGCTGCGGATCGAAGCGGCGGAGGAGCTCGAAAAGCTTCTTTCCGGCGACGGCTTTCCCGATGAGCTGCGCCGCCCGCCGCTGCCCGCTCCGCTCGCCCGGACGCTGCGTCCCTACCAGGTCGGCGGCGTCGATTTCCTCTGGCGTACAACCGCGCTCGGCATGGGCGGCTGCCTCGCCGACGACATGGGACTCGGCAAAACGCTGCAGGTGCTGACCTATCTCGAACTCCTGCGGGAGCGCGGGCTTCTGTCGCCTCTGCCGGCGCTGCTGATCGCCCCGGCCTCGCTGCTGGAGAACTGGAAGAGCGAGGCGGCGAAATTCACGCCCGGACTGCGGCTCAGACTGCTGCACAACTCGGCGCTCGCTCCCGGCGAGCTCGACCGTTTCGAAGCCGACCCGGCCGGTTTTCTCGCAGAAAGCGACCTCGCCGTCACGACCTACGCGATGGCGACGCGGCTCAGGGGGCTGCACGCGCTCGAATTCCCGGCCGTCGTCATCGATGAAGCGCAGGCGATCAAGAATCCGAACTCCGGCCAGAGCCGGGCGGTCCGGCGGCTTCGCGGCAGGCGGCGGATCGCGCTCTCCGGCACGCCGGTCGAAAACCGCCTGACTGACCTCTGGAGCATCTTCGATTTCCTGACGCCGGGGCTGCTCGGCACGCTGCCGCGCTTTCAGGAGTGGATCAAATCGCTCGAGGAGAAGCAGGAGAAGAGCTGTGCGCCGCTGCGCCGCCTCACTTCGCCCTACATTCTGCGAAGGCTCAAAAGCGACCGCTCGATCATCCGCGACCTGCCGGACAAGAGCGAGGTCAACGCCTATTGCACGCTGACGAAGGAGCAGGCGCTCCTTTACAGCCGCGTCCTCGAAGCCATGAAGCGCGACCTCGAATGCGCCGGGGAGGACGGCAAGGCCGGCGTCGTACTCGGGGCGCTGACCCATTTCAAGCAGATCTGCAACCATCCGGCCCAATACACCGGCGGCGGGGATTTCCGGCCGGAGGCGAGCGGCAAGTTCCAACGGCTTGCCGAGCTCGCCGAGCCGATCGCCTCCCGCCAGGAAAAAGTGCTGGTGTTCACGCAGTACCGCGAAATGTGCGAACCGCTGCACGAACATCTCGCGCACTGCTTCGGCCGTCCCGGGCTCGTGCTGCACGGCGGAACGCCGGTCGGCCGCCGCGCCGGGCTCGTGGAGGAGTTCCAGCGCGAGGACGGGCCTCCGTTCTTCGTCCTGTCGCTGAAGGCGGCCGGAACCGGACTCAATCTGACGGCGGCCAGCCACGTCATCCACTTCGACCGCTGGTGGAATCCGGCGGTCGAAAACCAGGCGACCGACCGGGCCTACCGCATCGGGCAGCACCGCAACGTGCTCGTCCATAAAATGATCTGCGTCGGGACCATCGAAGCGCGAATCGACGCGCTGATCCGCGACAAGCGGAAACTGGCCGACGACCTGCTCGCCTCCGGCGTCGAATCGGAGCTCATGCGCCTGCCCGCCGCCGAACTCCTGAAGCTGGCCCGGCTCGACCTCAACCACATGGAGGAAACTGAATGAATGATTATGATGATGAATCCCTTCCGCTGTCGGTGAAGGAGCTCAGGGCGCGTGCCGCAGGAATCGCCCGGCGGCTCGAAGCGGAGGGCGAAACGCTCTCGCCGGTCGGCGCCAACGGCCGCTCCATCGCCCGAAGCTTCTGGGGGAAAGCCTGGTGCCGCAACATCGAATCGTATCAGGATTACGAAAGCCGTCTGCCGCGCGGCCGCAGCTATCTGAGGAACGGGACGGTCATCGACCTGAAGATACTGCCGGGCAAGGTGACCGCGCTGGTATCCGGCTCCGAGCTGTACCATGTCGAAATCCGGATCGACCCGGTCGCGCCGGAACGCTGGGCGCAGCTCCGGAAACAGTGCTTCGGGAAGATCGGCTCGCTCGTCGATCTTGTCGAAGGCAAACTCTCCGACCCGATCGTCGAACTGCTGTGCGACCGGGATTCCGGCCTGTTCCCCGAACCGGATGAAATTCACCTGAACTGCGACTGCCCCGACTGGGCCGACCTCTGCAAACACCTGGCCGCGGTTCTTTACGGCATCGGGGCGCGGCTCGACGACGATCCGGCGCTCTTCTTCGTGCTGCGCGGCGTCGACCAGTCCGAGCTCTTCTCCGGCGACCTCGGCGAGAACCTTCCCGGCGCGGCAGTCGATCTGGACGATCTGGACGATCTTGCCGACACCTTCGGCATCGAGCTCGACTGACCCCGGTTATTCCGTCCAGCCGAGAACCGGCCACTCCTTCTCCCGGGCGAGCTTGAGCAGCTCGGGAGCCGGGTTGACCGCGAACGGGAAACCGACCGCATTGAGGATATTCACATCGTTCACGCTGTCGCCGTAATAGGCGAAATCGGCCAGGGCAAACCCGTGTCCGGCCGCCCATGCCGCCGCAATTTCGACCTTGCCCTCCTGCGCGCCGTAGGTGCCGGTGATGCGCCCGGTATAGCGCCCGTCCGCCAGCTCGAGCGTCGTGCCGAGAACCTCCCGGATGCCGAGGCACTCCGCGAGCGGCTGCGCGACGACCGAATTCGTGCTGGTCAGAATCGCCACGGGGAAACCGGCGTCAAGCAGGGAGCCGACGAGCTTCCGCGCTTCCGGATAGATGTGCGGGCGCACATACTCCTCGAAATGCAGCTCGGCCAGCGGACGCATCTCCTCCGGCGTCTTCCCGATGAACTCCCGGAACTGGAACAGATAGAACTCTTCGACATCGAGCGTCCCGGCATTGTAGTCGTCAAAATAGCGGTCGGCCTCGGCGAGATCGCTCTCGGGCGCAAGGTTGTGCCTGACGGCGAACTGTTTCCAGCTGACGTCGCAATCGTTGTTGATCAGCGTGTGATCCATGTCGAAAAAATAAACGGCGGGAGTTTTCACGTTCGGGAGGCATCCTCTGTCAGTGGTTGAATTTCATCCTTGAAGCGAGCCAGCAGCGCTTCGGCTTCCGGGCGGCTCGCGCACTCGACGTTGAGCCGCAGAATCGGCTCGGTGTTGGACGAACGCACGAGCACGCGTCCCTCCGGCAGGTCGAACCGCAGTCCGTCGAAGGTCATCGGAGCAAACGACCGGTAGCGGCGGGTCAGTTCGGCCAGAACCGCGCGGGAACGGATCGGCGGAACATCGAAACGGCACGACAAATTCGCGATCGGCGGAAAATCCGCCACGATTTCCGAGAGCTTCCGCTCCGAAAACGCGAGCCGCTCGAGAATCAGCGCCATCGCGCCGAAACTGTCCCGCCCCGGGTGAACCCGCCGGTAGATGACCCCGCCGCAGTTTCCCTCCCCGCCGATCACGCCGTCGACCTCAATCATCTTCTCGACCACGTTGATCTCTCCGACCGGAGCGGAATAGAAACTGCAGCCGTAGCTTTCGGCGATCATCTCGACCAGGCGCGAGGTCTGGACATTCGCGACGACCGGCCCGGGATCGCCGCCGTCGAGCACCTGGTCGACCGCCAATGCAACGGTATAATGGGTCGAAAGCGCGACCCCTTTTTCGGTCACGACCGTAAGCCGGTCGCCGTCCGGGTCCTGCCCGAAGCCGACGTCGCAGCCGTTTTCCCGGACCGCCCGGCAGAGCGCGCCGAGGTTCTCGGGCAGCGGCTCGGGAGAGCGGGCGAAGTTCCCGTCCGGCCGATCGTTAATGGCGAACACCTCGCAGCCGAGCCGCTGCAGGAAGCCGGCGCTGAACACCGCGCCGACGCCGTTGACGCAGTCGACCGCGACCCGGAACTTCTTTTTCCTGACCGCTTCGACGTCGATCACCTCGAAAATCCGTTTCTCATGCAGCGAAAACGCGTCCGGCAGGACCCGGATTCCGCGGTAGTCGCTTTCGGCGCGGTACGGCAGATTTCCCTGATTGTACAGATCGAACAGTCCGGCCGCCTCGCCGGGAGAAAGAAACGTTCCGGCGCCGCCGATGAATTTGAGCGCATTCCACTGCGGCGGATTGTGGCTGGCCGTAATGGCGATGCCGCCCGCCGCCTCGATCGATTTGACCGTGTACTGCAGCGTCGGAGTCGGAATGACGCCGACCCGCAGCACCTCACACCCCGCGGCCAGCAGCCCGGCCGTGACCGCCTGTTCGAACATGCCGCCGGTCGAACGCGTATCGCGCCCGACCACAATGCGGCCGCCGCCCTGATAAAAACCGAACGCCGCGCCGAGATCGGCGGCCAGCCGGGCCGTGAGCCCTTCGCCGACGATGCCGCGCACGCCGCTTTCGGAAAATTTCAGCGTACTGATCCTGTTCATTCCCGCAATTCCCGTCCTTTCGCTTTGCAGAATATAACGCCGGAGCGGACTCTTTTCAATGAATCTTCAATCCCGATTTGATATTTTCGGGAAAAGCGTTAAATTATGGATATCCGAATTGATTGACAAAACAACCCGCATCGAGGAAATCACCACATGCCGATACAGACCTATACGCTCTCTCCGGACGCCGGCGGGACCTTCGGTTCCGCCACCGAACTGGAATTCAACACGCCGCATACCGAAACGCTCGGGCTCGCCGGCGACCTCGTCGACTGCTACCGGATCACGCTGACCAACGGCATCTTCCAGGTCCTCGGCGGCGTCAGCGGTTCCCTGAAGGCCAAAGCCGCGCTCTACAACGCCGACGGCAAAAAAACCGCCTCGATCACGATCAGCAACGGGAAAATCACCATGAAGCCGCAGACGCTTGCGGCGGGAACCTATTACATCATGGTCGAGAGCCGGGACAAAGGCAAGACCGCCGGAGAGTACACGCTCTCGGTCGCCGGAACCCGGTTTCCGGACCCGGTCCAGAACAACACGCCCTACGACGCGACCGCCCTCCCCCTGAGCGAAGCCGGAGCCGGCAATGCGAACGGCTGGGTCGGGCTCGGCGATTCGATCGACTACTACCGGATCGATCCGGACCGCGCCGGACAGGTCTTCATCGGCGTCAGCGGCCTGACCGCGAAGGTCAAGGTGACCCTCTACCGCGCCGACGGCAAAAAACTCAAGAGCGTCACGCTTTCGAAGGACAACGGCAATGTGTTCAAAAACGGCCTCCTGCTCGACAAGGAAGCGGTCTACCTCTCGGTCGAATCCGGCGACAAAGGCAAGGGCAAACAGAACACCGGCTACACGCTGACCGTCGACGACCGCTATTTCCCGGCCGCATCCGACGACAACAGCCGCGACAAGGCCGCGAAGCTCCCCCTCGACCAGGACGGAAACGGCGCCGGAACGAACTGGGTCGGCATGGGCGACGCGGTTGACTATTACCGGATCGATCCGAACCGCGCCGGCCAGGTCTTCATCGGCGTCAGCGGCCTGACCGCAAAGGTCAAAGTGACCCTCTACCGCGCCGACGGCAAAAAACTCAAGAGCGTCAGTCTCTCGAAGGACAGCGCCGACATCTTCAAAGGCGGGCTCCTGCTCGACCGCGGAACGTTCTATCTGTCGGTCGAATCCGGCGACAAAGGCAAGGGCAAGCAGAACACCGATTACACCGTAACCGTCGACGACCGTTATTTCCCGGCCGCATCCGACGACAACAGCCGCGACAAGGCCGCAGAACTCGCGCTCGACGCCAACGGCAGCGGCTCCGCCTCCAACTGGGTCGGCATGGGCGACGCGATCGACTATTACAGAATCGATCCGGCCGCGGCCGGCCGGGTCTACATCGGAATCGGCAACCTGACAGCGAAAGTCAAGGTCACGCTCTACCGCGCCGACGGCAAAAAGATCAAGAGCGTCAGCCTTTCGAAGGACAACGCCGACATCTTCAAGGGGGGACTCCTGCTCGACCGCGAGGCGGTCTACCTTTCGGTCGAATCCGGCGACAAAGGCAAGGGCAAGCAGAACAGCGACTACACGCTGACCGTCAACGACCACTATTTCCCGGCCGCGACCGACGACGACACGATCGAAACCTCCGACTGGATCGATCTTGATGAAAACGGCCGCGCCTCGGTCAAAGGCTGGGTCGGCTACGGAGATGCGGCGGACTGCTACCGGATCGATCCGCTCCGCGCCGGAACCGTCTCGATCACCCTCTCCGATGTGACGGCGAAACTCAAAGTCACGCTTTACAGCCGGGGCAAAAAGATCAAGACGCTCAGCGTCAAGCCGGGCGGCGGCTCCCTCGAGGGCCTGGTCCTCCCGGCCATGCCGGTCTATATCCTCGTCGAATCCGGCGACAAGGGGAAAGGCAAGCAGAACAGCGGCTACACGCTGGACATCACCGACAACTATTCATCGGCGCCGCAAACCAACGACGACATTCTGACTGCCGCGCGGCTGAACTGGGATTCCGCCCGGAAGGCCGAAGTCACCGACTGGGTCGGCCCCGACGATCAAACCGACTTTTTCCGCTTCGAGCTGGACCGTTCCTGCGCCGTCAATATGAACCTGATTCCGGACGAAGCCGGAATCGAGGTCGGCAGGCAGCTCAAAATCACGCTCTACAACGAAGCCGGCAAAAAACTCAAGCTCGACTCCGCGCTGAATACGCAGCAGCTCGATGCCGCGGTCTACTTCATTTCGGTCGAAATCAGCAATCCGAAAAAGTACAGCACCGGCTACCGTCTCGACGTGCAGCAGCTCGCCTGACCTCTCCGGGCGTTGCGGGGAGCTGCCCGCAACGCCCGGCGCACCCGGATCGCCGGCAGGCAACGGCCCGAAGAGCGCAGAGCCGGGAGGGAGACCGCGGCGCCGCTCAACCCGTCTGCGGAGAGAGCGCTCCCGGTTCCGGGCGCAGAGGGGTGACCAATATGACCTATCAGATCAGTATCAGTGCGTCGTCGAGAGCGGCGATGATGTCGTCAACGTGTTCGAGTCCGATGGAAAGGCGAACGAGTTCGGGCGTGAGTCCGGCCTTGCGCTGGTCCTCGTCGGAGAGCTGCGAGTGGGTCGTGCTCGCCGGATGGATGATCAGGCTCTTGGCGTCCCCGACATTGGCGAGAATGCTGAACAGCTCGATATTGTCCACCAGTTTGATGCCCTCGGCGCTGCCGCCCCTGACGCCGAATACGACCATACCGCCCGCGCCGTCCGGCAGGTATTTCTGCGCGAGCTCATGCGACGGATCGCCGGAAAGTCCGGGGTAGCGCACCCACGCGACCTTCGGATGATGCTTCAGGAACTCCGCCACCTTCCGCGCATTGGAGCTGTGGCGCTCCATGCGCAGCGGAAGCGATTCGACTCCCTGCAGGAAGAGCCATGCCGCGTCCGGCGCGAGCGTCGGCCCCTGATTGCGCAGCCCGAC
>ENA-UERG01001244-UERG01001244.1-human-gut-metagenome-genome-assembly--contig:-NODE-1244-length-22093-cov-6.058140_pt1 | contig 22093 bp, 17 predicted proteins | sample MGYA00242954_ERZ507954 | MGnify/ENA primary metagenome ERZ507954 (study PRJEB26167, sample SAMN06115478) | human gut metagenome | host: Homo sapiens | place: China:Sichuan | collected 2015-01-21... | reverse complement strand
GGCGGAACTGGCAGACGCGCAAGACTAAGGATCTTGTGGCTAACACCATGCAGGTTCAATTCCTGTCGATCGCACCAAGTCAATATAATCCGAACCAAATCCTTGTAACAAGCGAGTGGTTCGGATTTACTTTTATGTTATAATGTTTGTTCGGGAATGAATCCCCTATTGCAACGCGCTTACAGCGTGTAAATATTTTTTCTGAATACGAAGTTTACGGCGGTAAATCGTGGCGTAATCTACGTTGAAGTATCGTTTCATATCGATCATTCGCATACCGTTCATCATCGCTAAAAGCGTTTCGTATTCGTAATCGGGTAGTTTCATTGTTTTTATGATTTTCTCGTAGCGTTCGTAGGCTTCATCGGTTGCCTGTTTTGCATAAGGATCAATCGTAAGTTCGTTGTGCCGCAAATTCTGATCTTCGTAACTGCCGACTTCGTATTTTGCGTTTTTTGTGTATTTCTTCCAAAGTATTCTGCCCATATGACGGTAACAGGCAAGGCGGATCGGAAGCGGCTTTCCGAATTTTCCGATACAAAGATCGCCTAATTTTTTACCGAGAAATTTACATAAAAAGCAAATGGCTTCTTCGGCGTAATCGTAGGCTTCCGAATATGGTTTCAGAATGTCGGTATGACAGTAAATGTCTTTGTACAAGTTTTGAAAGACATAGTATAAATCGCGGGTGGAATGGATCATTCGTGTTCTTACCGAGCTTAAAGCGATCAGTTCGCCGATTTTACGGATATTCTGTTCGGTTATGATTGTGTCATCGCTGAAACGGTAGGCTTTCTTTTGTTGAATCATAGTGGTTTTCTCCTTGATTTTGTTTTATTTTGCCTTTTCGGCAACCGGAAAACAAGCACGGAGAAAATTTTTTTGCGGGCTTTTATGAGCGGCGGACAGAACGGAAGTCAACGAAACAGCCGAAAAATTAACGCATAAAAAGAAAGCCGACTTCAACTTAAAATTGAAATCGACTTTACTGCTTTTACAAATTTTACGCGTTAATTTTTGCCGTTGACTTCCGTTTTTCTCTGTGCTACCCACAGCCACCGAAAAGGCAAAAAAATTTTTGTAAGAAATATCGCGAAAAACGTTTTGACAAACAAAAAACCGGTTATAAAAAATGTACAAGCAGATATTTTTTCTGCTTGTAAGAACAATTTCATAGAATTATTCGTTAATCAGAATGTGCGGATAGGAAAGTGTCCGCAACGGTGACGAACCCAGTACAAAGATTTCTTGTCGCACAATGGCAAGCAGCGGCGCACTACGAAATAACTTTTTAAGTTATGGAATAGTGCGTCTTTTTTTATTGTCTTTTTCGTGGTTTATGAAATTTGTGTGATATTTCTCTCAAAATTACTTTACTATTTGGCTGAAATTCTCTGAAAAGTGAGGAGATTTCAAAATCCGAAAAACTTTATGCAACGGAAAAAATTTGTGAAATATACAAAATAACCGCCACGTTTTTCATTTTCGTGTAGTTGGATAAGTGGGAGAAAAATTCAAAGAGAAATTTTTAAAATACGACAAAACCGTTCGTATTTTAATGATACAATAGCGAAAAATCAAAGGATCGGAGGTAAAAATGCAGGAAAATAAACAGGAAGAACAAGAATGGCGTATATTGCACGGCAAACTGACGAACGACGGCGGTCATAATATTTTTCAGGCAGATCCGCCGCGAAGATATGCTCAACGGAAACGCCGTGCGTATATCGATAAAATCGTGGAAGCGGACGTATCGTTGTTTGAAAAGGCGAAGCAAGCGGCAGCAAATACCGCCGCGGAAAAGAAAAATTCCGTGAAGCCGCCTACCGAAAATATCGCCATACTGCCGCCCGAAACAGAAAGAAAAGAAAAAATGCCGTTGCGTTCGGTGTTCGACAAGTTTTATGAAATCTGGCAAAACGAGCCGAAGAAAAGACGTCGGGAATTATTGATAGAAGCAATGTTGCCCTATCACGCGGGCAGAAAATATGCGGCGGCGTTTGTGGATCAGAATTCAGAACGGAAACGGCAGAATGAAAAAAGCAGAATTCGTCGGGCGATGAGAAAATGCAATTTGAACGGTTTTAACTATTTTGTAACTTTTACGTACTCGAACGAAAAACTGACGGCGGAAGAATTTTACAAAAAATTACGCGCGTATCTGAAAAACAAAACGGCGCGAAACGGCTGGAAATACTACGGGGTATGGGAAGGAATAAACGGTGAAAAGCGGTTGCATTTTCACGCGCTGATGTACATACCGCAAGGCACGATGCCGGGCGAACTCGTGCAAGAGAAAAGTTATAATACAAGCCGGAAACGAATGGTAGAAACAACGAGAAATACGGAATTCAACGAGAAATTCGGACGTTCGGACGTGGAAGAAATATGTATGCCGTTCAAGCATTTGGCGTACAACTACGTGCTGAAATACCTGAACAAAGGCGGCAAGGCGATGTCTTCGAGAAACTGTCCGGAAAGAATTCAAGGCTGGATGAGCGAGGAAGATTTAATAGGCGAATCGGATTACACGGAAAATCAATATATCGCGTTTTCGGGGTGTCGGATCGCGGAAGATAAGACGGGAATCATTGTGAAGGTAGACGAAAACAATCCGCAGGAAGCGTTGGCGGAAATACAAGGAATTGCAGAGCCGCCCAGATAATATGCGAAAACCACAGGCGAAAAACGCAAGCCCGCAAAAATTATCGCGTTGCTTCGCCAAGCGGTTTAGCGGCGAACAACGCGATTTGCGGGCGGTTTCGGCGAAGTTGCGGATAGAGTAAAATTGCCGAAAATCGGTATGTAAAAGAGTGAAGTCGGGTGCGCAGAACGTACCCCGTCGGAGGCGCGAAGCGCCGACGACTTGTATATAGGGGTACGTTCTGCGCTCATTTACCAAAAATCGGTCGGTTTTAGCGTAAAGATAAACAAAGGAAAACTGTGCGAAATTGCGTATAGTTACACAAATTGTTTTTGCCGTTTTTTCGTAAAAAAGCGTGCGCGGAAAAAAGAAAATTTGAGGAGGTGAAAGAATCGGATAATGTCAAGGAAACGAAAAAACATTACGGGAATTCCGGATTTCGAGATAGATTCGCTTGCCCGGGCATTATTGCCGGCAATACAGGAATTGTTTGAAAGCGAAGAAGGCAAACGCGAGTTTGAAATCTGGAAAGCGGAAAAGCAAAAATTACAACTGAATAACAAACTTTTAAATGAAAACGAATCCCGTTGAGCGCATCGGGATAGCCGCTTCTATGCGGTACGGTTTTTGCCGTTTCTTCCGAATTAAAAACGGCAAAAAAATTATCTCGGAGGTATTGCGATTGAAATATGAAGAATGGTTGAACGAATGGCTCGTTTTGTACGTCAAGCCGACAACGAAAGAACGTACATATAACAAATATTTTAAACTGGCGGAAACGCATATTATTCCCCCGCTCGGCGGGTATGATTTACGCGAATTATCGCCTACCGTTTTACAAAAATTTACGGTGCGTTTATCCGACGACGGCTTTTCCGCAAACACCGTAAACGGAATTATTTCCGTGCTGAAATCTTCGTTGAAACGCGCCGTTGCGCTCGGTATCGCGGAAAAAGAATATACCGACTGCATTGTCCGCCCGAAACAACGCGAAAAGCGAGTGGTTTTCTTCTACAAAAAACAGTCGGAAAAGTTTTCCCTTTCCCGACTGCCCGATACATTCGTCTCATACGCCGATGCAAACAGTTAATATTATTGTAAAATATTTATTTTTAACTATCCATTATCCAGCGTTTTAATTTTTCAACTATTCCGCGCGCATAGAAGATAAATAAATTTTATCCGTTTTTCCGAACGTCCAGTTATCGTCGACGATCATCATTTCATACTCTTCTATGCTTTCGCCCGCGGCAAGGGTAATGGTAATTTCCGTCCATTCCCCGCTTTTCAGGTACTGTCTGTCGCCGAGCGTATCCCATTTATCTTTTTTCATAAATCGTACGGCATAGCTTCTTTCGCCCTCGTAATAAGCGTAAAATTTATACGTTTTCGCATTATTCTCGTCTTTTTTCAAAGCGTACGCGTACGCAAAATCTAAAATCAATTCGTTGCCTTTCGTATCTGCCGCCGCGCCGATTTCCGCGCTTCCGCTTTCGTTTCCGTAAGCCTTTTCGCCGCTATGCCCGATCGACGCGTTTTGCTTGTTCCGAAGATGCAATTTCGCAAGTTCGCCGTCCAGAGCCAGCGTATTGTCGTCCTGCTCGCCGATCAGTTCGAACGAAGAGAAATACACGCCGTCGCCTGCGTTCAGATTCCAGCTTCCGTTAATCAGCGCGATTTGGTACTGAGCGAAATTTTCTCCCGCGGGAAGAATAAAGTAGCCTTTCGTCCACGCTTTTTTCTCCATTTTCTGTTCGTGCGTGATCGTGCCCCATTTATCCTTTTTCATAAAATATACGTAGAAGTTTTCGTCTGTTCCGTTCCACACGTTAAATTCATACGTACGAATCTTATCGCCCGCGGCAACGAAACTTGTCCACCCCGAGAAATTCGCCCGTATCTGTGCCGAAACTTTTTCCGACGCGGATATTTTTACGCTGTGTTTCTGCCCCATATACCTGATATCCGAAGAATATTCCACCGTAGCTTTTTCGTGCGCCGTAACAAATTTATCGCCGAATTCCGAATCGAACGACAGCCCCGTTTCGCTTTCCTCGCCCACGCATTCCGCGGCGGAAAGATACACCGAGTCCGCTTTATCGAATTTCCAGTCGGAATCGATAAACATCAGCGCATAGTCCTGCAACGCCGTGCCTTTCTTCACGATGAAATATACGTCCGTCCATTGCCCGTTCATCAGTTCCGCTGAGCCTTTATTCGACCATTCGTGCCTGCCCGTGAAAATCACGGAATACGAATTTTGGCTTTCATAATACACTCCCATACGGTAAACAAGGTTAGTTTTCGCCGTTTCGGCGGCGTTTTCAAAGCCTACGTACAGCGTATTGTTCGGTTTGAGTTTTTCCGCACCCACGCGCACGCTCCCGTTTCTGCCGTCTTCCGCGATTTCCCGCGTATAGGTAAACGACGCGCCGATTTCGTGATTCGGACTATAATTCGTGAGTTGCATCAGCCCCGTATCTTCATCGAAGCACAACGAATCCTGCGACAACTTTTTCGCGTATACGGAAGAAACGTAAAACACGAAATCAGATTCGAACGGCAACCACACGCCGTTATCGTCGTGCGAATAAACCCAGAACGCCTTGTTCTTAATCGATTTCATACCGTTCAGCGGCAGATTCACGGTGTTCCACACGCCCGGTTCAAGCCGAATATTCTTTTTCTGCGTGCCGATCATCGTTTTTTCATCGGAATTGAAATAATACAGCGGCCGATCGTATTCGAAATAAAAACCGAACGTGATATAATCGTAAGCGGAAAGATCGCGGACGAACGGTTCTTCGTAAGTAAACACGATCGAACCCGCGCTCTTCGTTTTTTTCGCCGTGTCTTTCGCGGTATTCTCGCCGCCATATTGCTTTTCTTTCGTTACGCGGAACGAGGGTCGCGCCTGCCAGGAAATGCTTCCGAGCTGACGGGTAAGCGCGGTTTCGCTGTCGAAATACGCGATTTTCCCCTCTTTTCTCTCCACGCCCGTGCTTTCGATGATTTTATTCAGTTTCAATTCTTCGAATGCGTCCGTAACGCCTACCGACTGCTTTTCCTCATCGCCGAGTCGTTCGTACGAACGTTCGAACAGAGTGATTTCCCGTTGCGTAACCTCGCCGCTTTCAACCGCTTCTTCGGCAAGATTTTTCAGCCCGTCCGCGCCGAGATAATTCACGCCGCGAATCGAAGAAAAATACACACAATCGTAATATTTCATTTTCGGAATATCCGAACATTCGATGATGAACGGCGTACCCGTGATGTTGCTTTTCGAAAGCGTGCCGCGCATATCTTTCGCCATATTGAAATTTTCATTATACACCGAAAGATCGATGAAAATTTCTTTCCATACCCGCGAGGGAAGCGTGATCCACCCGTAAGGGGAAGTCCAGTTCAGGCTGAACGCCACGGGAGAATCGCTGTCGTTGTAAATATAAAAACTCAACGCGTCGTACGCGGTAACGTCCTCTTTCTGCAAGTTGCAAAGGGCAAGTTCTTCACTGCCGCCCTGCCCGAATTGAAAGCCCGTAGACCCGCTTTCGCCCTCGAATCTGATTTCGCTCGAATAAAACACGCCCGCGCTTCTCTTGGCGAAATGGTTTACGCCGTACGGCTTATCGAACGAAGCGATTCTGTCGGCGGCTTGCGCCGCGGTTTCTTCCACATACACGGGCAATTTTTCGCTGTAACTCGCGCCGCTTCCGCCCGTGGCGGTGGCTACATACTCGTATTCCCCCGCCGTTCCGGGAATAAACCCGCCCGAAATATCTATCTCGTTTTCGCCCGAATAAAGTTTCCCAGTTACAGGCACGGTACGCACGCCGTCGAACGCCGTCGCCGCGGGAAATTCCACCCGATTTCCCACGCTTCCGAATACGATTTTTTCCGAAATATACACGTTCGGCTTTACGTTTTTATTGATCTTCAATATGCTTTCGTACTTTTTCCCGTTCAGCTTGAATTTCAGCGTGCAATCGGCAACGTCGTCTATAAAGATTTTATTCGAATAAACGGGAATTTCCTCGCCGTTTTCGCGATATGCTTTTGCTTCGTCGGCAGAGGGCAATAAGTACCATTCGCCGTAATTCGCCGTATATTCCGCGGAAAACCCGCCGTTCCCCGCGCTTTTACAGCCGAAAAAACATACGAGCGCCGCCGCCACGGACAATATAGAAACAATCAAAGCTTTCCTTTTCTTCATTTTTCCCGCTCCTTACGCCGAAAATCTCAGATCGGCGAAATACAATCTGCCCTGCCCCGTCTGACTCCACGCGTCTATTTTTATTTCTAGCCCGCACGAAGAATCGAATTCCGCGCCGTCAAGCGAAAGCACGATTTTTTTCGTTTCGTCCGGCAATACGTTTTCTTTGCAGACGTACTGCGAATCGCCTTTTTTCACCACGATCGAAACCGCGTGCACCACCATATCGGGATTAGCGCAAACCAGAGTGATTTTTTTCGCGCCCGCCGCCTGCGCCGCCACGGAAGAATGAATTTTCAACCGATACCCCTCGGGCGAATACCACGCTTCGGGCTCGATATCGTTTCTGTTGAATTCCGCGCAAAGCACGCCCTCGCGCTCGCCGATTTTAATGCCCGGAATCTGCTTCAAGGCGCACAACGGCAGAAAAGCTTCCGTCCACCATGCCGATTTATCGCCGTAAATGAATTTCGATACGGGAAGCACCGCGTTGAGATGAGAAACGTCGTTGAAATCGAGAATTTCTTTCTCCGTCCCGCCGCCGTTCCTATTCACGTTCACCGCGCCGCCCGCGCCCGATTCATAGGCTTTCACGCGAAAATTATCGATATACAGCGTAGCTTTCTGCGTTTTGCTTTCCGCAACGCCCGTAAGATAAAACCGAAATTCTTCCGCTTTGTCTTTCTCCGTAAAAAACGCGCTCCTCGGCGATATTTTCAGATAGTTCCAACTCTTCGCCGCAAGCCGCGCTCCGTCGTTGAAATACGTTTCCGTGCCCTCGCCCGTCGCGGCGAAATACAAATACAGCTCTTCTTCCGAATCGTTGTACACGTCTATCGCGTATTCCTCCACGCGATTGAGCGCCGCCGCCCGCTCGTCTAAAAGTTCCGCGCTGTACTTCCACATCGCATAATGCTCGTACTCGTACACGGGTTTACCCCTGTATTCGGAAAAGTCTACGCACAGTTTCCAACTGCCCTCGCCCTGCGTGATTTTATCCCGATCGGAACACACGTCGGAAGTGCCTTTCACCCGCGACGCCATATCGATTTTCAGAAAATCGTCGTAACTTTCGTAGCCGTCGAGAAGCACCTCTGTAGATTTAACGCTTTCTTCGCAGGCACAAAATCCCGCCGCCGAAAACGCGAGCGCTATCAGCGCAAGCAATACCGCTCCTCTCTTCTTCATTTCGCCGCCTCCTTATACAAGTAATAAACGTTCGAAAGCGTGATTTCCCTGTCCCGATATTTTTTATACTCGCCGTTCGAATCCACATACGCGTTATCCACGCAGATATCCAGCGTTGCCCCGCCGAGCGCCGACCAGTGATTTTTGTAAGAAAAAATCTTCCGCACCACGATGTGCCGCGTTTCTCCCGCGCCGATTTTGTAAGAATTCAAAAGATATTCCGATGTCTTTGATTTAAAACGCGTGGTAATCGTGATTTCCTCCGAAGAATTGTTCGTTACGTCGAATTCCACTTCATCGAGCTCGGCAAGCCGCGTGCCGCCCATTCCCGCCGCAAGAATTCCCGCGGATGGTTTGTTTCTCGCGATTTCGCTCAGCGTTTCGCCGTACGAACGCAAAGTAATTTTCCCCGTGCCGTCCGCATACGAAATTTCACTGCTTTCCGATACGTACAAAGGCGAATTTTCCTCGTTCAGCTCCACCCTGCCGCGCTTTCCGCTGATCGCGATTTCATGCGTTTCTATTTCTTTTCCGTCTTTCGAAATCACCGCCGTTACCGAAACAGCTTCCGTAAGCGGCGCGCTCCACGTATATTTCAAACCGTTTTCGCACGCCGTTCCGCTAAGTTTTTTGCCGTTCACCGCAAGCTCGTAGCCCGCCGCCGTATAAAAACTCGCCGTAGCCGTGAGATCTTCCACGGTTTTTTCAAAATAAAACCCGCTTTCGCCCGAGTATTCTTCGATCTGTTCCAAAAGACTCCTGCGAACCTCGGAATATGTCGCGTCGCTGTCAAAACAAGTTACGTCGGAATACAAACTCTCGTAAAATTCGTTGAGCAAAATATGCGAATCGGAAACTTCTGCTCCGTACGTTTCCGCTTTTTCGTTCAAAATTTCTTCAAGCAGACACAGTAAGTCGTAATCTTCCTGCCCGTCGCGCACGGCAAGCGTGCGAAGCGAGGGCAAAAACGTTTCTTCGCCGTACTTCTTCCCGGGGTATACCAAAAAGCCGTCGCCGTTGTACTTGCCGAATCTCGCCGCCGTTTCATACGGATCGCCCTTGCCGTAGTAAGTAACGCTCCAATACAGATACCCCTGCCAGCCGTAATCTTTCTGCATCCAGCGCATCACGCGCGCGCTCAGAAGGTTATCGTCTATGTGATGCGAAGGCATAGGGTATTGCGGATTCATACAGGTATAAAACCAGGTTTCGCCGCCCTCCGCCTGATTCGCCTCCCGCACGGCTTCGAATTCTTCCCGTTCCGCCTGCGTTGCAAAGCTGTAAATCACGCCGCAATAAGAATTCACCGAACTGCCCAGCGAAGCGATCTGATTCATATCGTTCGTAACAAGCAAAGGAATCGTGGTGATCGCCTCGTATAATTGATTTTTGAATTCTTCGGGATATTCGTCGAAAAAGCCCTCGTCTTGAAGATCGTCCACCACTTCCCGCTGAATTTCCTTGATTTTCGAAAGCGCTTCGCGCAACGTATCGTACTGCGCCGCCCGCACCTCGTCGAAAGAAATCATATACATATACGCTTTATCCAGCAAAATTCTCCCCGGTTTGCACCGCTTCGCCAGCGCGTAAAAATACGAATACATTCTGCCGCTTCTGAGTTTCGTGGAATGAATTTTATTGCCGTTTTCGTCCTTTCCCGTTACGATCCAGCAGGTTTTATTGTCGATTCCGTACCCCGTGAACGCGGGATCGTCGTAGTAATAATCAACGTTTTTCGCGTAGTCTTCGGGCGTATAGTCGCTCGGAACGGTATTGCACACGATTTTATATTCGTGCATCAAATTTTCGTAATACTTCCTGTACTCTTCCGAAGAAGTATCGTATTCGCCGCACATTCCCTCGTTGTTCAGGCAGAAACACGTCTGCCCGTTGATTTTCGAAAGAGTTACGTCGTACACGCGGAACGTTACGGGCACGTCGTACGATTTTCCGTCCGCTTCAAGGATAAATTTCCCCTCGTACTCGCCCGCCGCCGTTTCCGCGGTTGTTTTGAATTCCACCGTAATGCCCTGATTTTTCTGCGCTTCCGCCGTATTTTCGCCGTTGCGCACGGCAATCGACTGTTCTAAAAGCATATCGGGCGTGTATCCCGTGGGGTAATTTTCGTTCTCGTTCCCCGGCGTTTTCGTTAAAACGTTGATGTATTTCTGAAAATACACTGTAACATTTTCCTTGGGAAATTTTACCGAAGAATCGCCTTTCAGCGTAAGATCCGATACAAGCAAGCGAAGATTCGCCACGTTCCGTTCGGGCTTCACGATCAGTTGCCCGCTTTCTGTTTCGTTTTTCGCCGCGAACACGCTGAGTTTCTGCCCGAGATTTTCGAATGCCCCGTCCTGCATCACTTTCAGAGTGCCGTACGTAACGGAAAGCTCGATATTGTTTTCGCCCGCGTCGCCGCCCCGCTCGCCGTTATCGCAAGCCGCCGCGCAAAAAACGCATACGCCCGCCGAAATCACGGCTAAAAATCTTGATAATTTTTTCATCATCTCCGCTTTTCTCCTATCTCGTAATTCCCGCTTTGCGCAAATACGTGTTCCATTGCGCCTGCATCATCGAGCCGTAATCGTCCCACAGCGCAACGGCGGTTTTTCTGTCCTTTTTATCGGGCGCGGCAAAAAATGCCGCCGCCGAATCCATCTGCGAAAACACGCCCAGCGAATTGAGCGTAAAGAAATTGTTCGTCTTTCCGTAAGTAAACGTTCCGCTCGAAGCAAGCGTGTTGCCGCTGTACGTAAACGCGCTTAATTTTCCCGCCGCTTTCAAAGCATCTAATTTTTCCGCGGAATACTTGAACGGCGCCGCCGAACCGCATTTTTCAAACATTGCTTCCATTCCGCGTTCCGTCGCCATCAGTTGCAGAAATTCTTTCGCCAACGCGATTTTCGTGCTGTACGCGGGAATCAGCGCGTTGAAACCGCTGTTCGCCACGTGCATCTGCCGCGCGTCCGTTACCGCCGCGATCACGTCTTCCGCCGCAACGGATTTTTTAGAATCGATCTGCGGCGCGTTCCCCTGCTTCCCGCCGTCGATCCATTCGATCAGCGCGGAAAGCGTTGTATCGTCGATTCCCAGCTTCTCGCCCAGCGCGGAAACCACGGGCATTCTGATAAATTCGATATCCAGCTCCTGCGGATCGTAGTTTGCCGACATTTCTCTTTCCAGCCAGAGCCCGTTCGGGTTGAACAGCACTTTGTTCGAGGTTTCCAGAAATTTATTCTGCACCTGCGTGAAATTCAAAGACTGATCGTCCGCTTTCGAATACCCGTTTTCGGGGTTCACTATCCGTTCCAGCACCACCAACGCGGCGAGAAGTCCCTCGTTTTTCATAATGTCCGCCGAAAATTTCAGATCTTCGTCGTCGGGGTAATCGGGGTGATAGCCCTCCGCAAGGAATTTTTTCATCGTTGCCGTGCCGTAGTATTGATGCGTCCAGAGCGCGAACACCATATCCCAGTACGAAGTGGAAGGTAACGAATGAATGGTGGGCGTAATTTCGGGGTGTTGCGCTTTCAGCGCGTTCATATAGGCGAAAAATTCATCGGTGGTATTCGGCATTTTCGTAAACGCCGCGCCGCTTTTCCATTCCCCCGAGGGAATCACTTTTTTATTCACCACAATCGAATTATAAGACTGCATCCACGGAAAAGCATATTGCACTTCTTCGCCCGCTGCGTTCGTCTGCGTAATCTGATCATACGACTCTTTTCTCATTTTGTCTTTTAAAAGCACGTCTTCGCCCGGCACTTTCGCATTGTAAATATCCGTCAGCTCGGCGTATTGCACGGGGTATTCGTTCCCGTCGTTCGCCTTGATGGCTTTTTCACGGCTTTTGAACGAGCGTTCGATAAACACGATATCGAGATTAGTCGAGCCCGAGTCGATTTTATCGAGAATCTGCACCGAACCTTTCGTAATATACGTTTTTTCCACGGTGATTCCGGGGTGTTCGTCCTCGAAAATTTCAATCAGCGGATCGATCCATTCCACGCCGAAGCCCGCGTTGTTCAATTCCACGTACAGCGTGTTCGCGTCGTTTTTCGGCTTGCACGAAGCCATAAGAGCGGCGCTTGCGATGATTGCCGCGCTCAGCGCGGCGGCTGTGATTTTTTTAACTTTCATTTTTTTCTTTCTCCTTCTCGTTTAACCTTTGATACCGCCCGAATACACTTTCGACATTATCGTATCCTGAAAGCACACAAACAGCGTAAGCACAGGCACAAGCGATAAAAACACGCCCGCGAAATACAGCGGTTGATTCGCTTCGTACTGCATATTGAATTCGTACGTATAAAGCCCCGTGGCAAGCGGAAGCATATTCGGCAGAAATAAAAGCGGCGTCATATAATCGTTCCAGCACCCGATAAACGTCATAATCAAAAGCGCGGAAATCGACGGCAGAAGCATAGGCAAAGCAATCGTGAAAAACACTTTCGCGTTTCCCGCGCCGTCGATGAACGCCGCCTCGGCATAGCTCCACGAAAAACTTTTGAAAAACGCGTGAATGTAAATAAAATTCGCGTTGAACCCGCCGAGTTGCGTAATCAGATACAGCGGCGTGTTCAAAAGCCCCAGCTTCGAATACAGCCGATAGCGCGCGGGCAACGCGCCGTAAATCGGAATCATCATCAGTACGATCGTCAGCCCGTAAATGAATTTTCTGCCCTTGAAATCGTATTTCGCCACCACATACGCGATACACGTAGAACAAAACACGCCGATTACCGAAGATCCCACCGAGAACCATATCGAATTGATAATCATCGTTACGAACGTATTCGACTCGTTGATTTTAATCGCGTCGAACGCCTTTGCGAAATTGCTGAAATAAAACGGCGCCGTGATTTTCACGGGATCGCGCATAAACGCCCTGCCGTTCTTTTTCAGCGCGATCGAAAAACCGTAGAAAAACGGAATCAGCAACGCAACGGCATAAATCAGAAAAATTACGAACACCGCGCCGAAAAAGATTCTTTCCGACGTGCTTTTCTGCCTTAATTTTTTATGCGGCTTTGCCGTATTTTGTTTCGCAGTTAATTCAATCGCTGCACCGATTGTTTCATCGCTTTTTCCCTCGCCGTTTAAAGCGGATAAATTTTTATTCATCGTTGTTCCCTCACTCTCCGTCGGCAAAAAGTTTCGTAAATACGCGGCGCATCAAAAGCGCGATGGGCGCGCCTACCGCCGTCATCAAAAGCCCCACGGCAGAGGGATAATTCGTTTCGCCGTAATACTGAATCTGCCTGAATATCCAGTACGAAAGCGTGTACGTATCAAACTCGCCCCCGGGCACAAACAGAAGAATCGGCCCACTCGCGCTGAATATTCCCGTAAACTGAAATATCAGCACCGTGGAAAGGGTGGGCCATATCAGCGGAATCACGATTTTCGCCATCTCCGTCCACATCCCAGCGCCGTCGATTTTCGCCGCTTCCACCAGGCTTTCGTCTATATTCGACATCGCTCCCGAAAACAGTATCAGATTTCCGCCCAACCCCGTAAAAACACAATAGAACAAAATCGTGGGCGTGGCGTACTTGCTCATCGTGAACACGGGAGGAATTTTTCCCCACCCGAACGCGTTTACGATTTCCGCAAGCGGACCGTTCACCGCGATGAAATAGCGGAACAGCGCCGTATACACCGAAGCCGCGATAATATGCGGCAGATAAAACACCACGCGAAAAAATTTATACCCTGCGATACGCTTATACAAAAAATAACAAAGCGCGAACGAAAGCGGCAACGTAATCAACAGTCCCGAAAAGAAATAACGGAAAGTATTTTTCAAAGCCACGAAAAGCACGCCCGCCGAAGAGCCCGAAGCGGAAAAATCGGCAACGACTTTTTTAAAATTGCCGAATCCCCATTTCACCGCGCCGTTTTCTTTCGTCTGAAACGCCAACAAAATCGAATTGAAATTCACAAAAAGATAAAAAACGATAAACCCCGCGAGCGGCAACGCAAGCATTCCCACAACAAAGAGATTGTCTTTCGTCTTTTTCGTAAATCTTCTTTTGGTACGTGTATTCTCCATTCTTACACCCGAAATCACAATTATTTCACGGCGGCGGCAAGCCCTCTCGCCCGCCGCGCGCCGCTTCGGCGAATCAATTGCCGCCGATATTCCCGTTTACAAACCCGTCGAACCCGAAAATCAATTCCCTTTCCTGAATCTCCTGTTCTGCCGACGTTCTGATCAGATCCGCCCCGACTTCATATATGCTTATCTCAACACACTTATATTTTTTCATTGCCGTATCCTCCCTCACTCGTTGTTATCGCTGGCCCTTCCGCCGTTCTCGCCGCCCTGCGCGGGCGTTGCGAATTTTTCGAGAATGGATCTCTGCTTTTCCGTCCAGGTTGTTTCCTCGTCTGCCAGAGCGGAGTCGGCTACCTGCCGAAGACTACGCTGAGTCTGATTTTCATCGCTGTTTTTCCAAAGTTCTTTCGTTACCGTAACGCCGTCTGCCGAAGTAAAAGAAATGCTCACGCTCGCGCTGAATTTTCTGTCGTAGTCGGCTTCCCGAATACCCGTAATCGCGGCATACAGGTAGTGATATGCGCCCGTTTCGTCGCCGAATCGATTCGCGCTTGTAAAATTCGCTTCCGTTACCGTCTGCGACTGCGATTTTCCGCTTTCAACGTCGGTAAGCGTATAAGTAATCGTGAAATTTTCAGCCGACTTCAACGCCTCGTAATCTTCTTTGTTAAGCAACGCGGCGAAGCGAAGCCCGGGATCGTTTTCGCTTAAACGGATCGACGCGCCGTCGTGCAAATAGGCGTTGAGATACTTCGCTTTCGCGCGGATACTTCCTTTGCTCAAAGAAATTTCCGCGTTCGGAGAATAAATTTTTCCGTCCGTTTCCCAACCGATGAAAACATTCTGATCGCCCGCGGCTTCTCCCGCCGCCGAAGCGTACACCGACATATCCGCCGTTTGCGAGAACAAAGCCGTGGTAACGGTATCGCCGATCGAGTAGGTTAAAGACTTCCCTTCCGCCGTAATCGAAGAAATATAGAACGTATTGCGGGTATCCATATTCCACCCGGACCATTCGGTACCGCTCACCGATGCCGCCTGATATGTACTGCCGAAAAATAATTGAAATTTATCCAAAGCCACTACTTCCGTATCGTTACGGAAATATTTGCTATCTAACTGCGATAAATCGAAAGAGATTTCATTCCAAGTATTCGGGGTGAGCGTAATGGCGCTCAGATTCGTAGCCGCGTTGCTATACCAAAGTTGCACGGAATGATACGGACTGCTGTCCGTAACGTCAGATTTCACAACCCCGTTTTCATCGTAATCGGCGTTTTCAACGTAGATTGCTAATTTTAAAACAATGTCTTTTCCTACGTAGTCGATTTCGGACGAACTGAACGTAAGTCCTAATTTCGAACCGAATACCCGCGCTTTGCCCGAATTTGCTTTAATCATCAAACTGCCCGCCTGTTCATCGTAGGCTCTCTCTTTCGTAAAGCTTTTCTGCCACGTTGTTTGATTATTCCACACAAATGCGCCCATTTTATTTGCGTCTACGATTTTATAAGAATCTTCTCTTTCAAGCGTAAACGAAGAAAAATAAAATTCGTCGTTCGAGTCGGTATCCCAGCCGCTCCACTTAAATTCGGAATCCTGCCCCGCCTGAGTCCACGTACAGCAAAGCTGAAATCTGAAATCGCTGAGCTTAAACTGCGCGCCGCTACGCAATTCTTTTGCAATTCTTGCAATATCTATCGTAATTTCATTCCATTGATTCGGAATCAAAGCGCCGAGATTCACGCCTTCGGTATAACCTTTCGTAAGCGAAAGCTTATACACGGGGTTTCCGTTCTCGTTTAAAAGCGTGCTTTGTCCGTCGGCGGAATAATCGTCGTCCTTCACGTACACTCTGCCCGTAAGGCGCGCCGCCGTGCCTACGTAATCTGTGGCGGGGTCAACGATTCCCAAACAAACGGGGAGCTGTTTTCTCGCCGTAACGTTGCTTTTCTTTTTAATCGCCGTGCTTCCCTCTTCCTCGCCGTATTTCACCGAGGTATCGAAAGACTTCGCCCAGTTTTTATTCGTGCTTTCAGCCGATTCCAGACGAATCTGATTCACGCCGTTTTCCGTGCCGTAGGCAAGCACCGTCTGCGTTTCTGTCTCGGCAGAAACTTCCTTGCTTGCGGAGTAAAAAACTCCGCAAGCAAGGACTGTACCCGCCAACAAAGAAAGCAATCTGATTTTCTTGATTTTAGATGATCTTAACATATTTTTCCTCCTGAAATAAATTTTTTGTTTTTTGGGCGATCTACTTAGTTGTTCTCACATTTTCCCTTTCCCTCCCGTATGTATTTTATTTTTCGGAAATCAGCGCGGCGAGCTCGCTTTCGAAAGCATTGAAATCTTCTTCGCTGAGCGGATACTGCGTATATCCGTGAAAACCGTATTTCTCCAAAAGCGCGATCGCACATTCTTTACCGCGCCGTTTTTCCAGCGTTTTCAGCGCGCGATAGTCTGTTATCGCGTCGGCAAAAGTTTCCATTCTTTCCGAAGTCGCGGGCGCGTTTTCTGCGGGGTATACGATAAAGCAATCGCCCGAGGGCAACGAAGAATTGCCGTTCGCCACATAGCGGGTATCCACCATCTGCCACTTCGCTATATCGTACCAGTAATTCAAAGACCAATGCAAAAAGCCTCGTGCGCCGTTCAGATAAAGTTGCGCGCCGATCACGCGCGTTCTTAATAGCGGGTGATTCAAAAAGCGATTCGACAGATGATCGTACATTTCTTCGCAACAGTAATACACCCAGTGCGGCACGCCCGAATTTTTGAAAATTTCGCCGTACTGCGTAGATCCTACGGGAATCACATAGCCGCCCTCGGAATAATCGGGCGCGGGCACGGCGTCGATGAATTTTCCGTCGGGCAAAAACGATTTTAACTTGCCCGCAAAGCGCAGATACCTGCCGCGGCTTTTAAAGAGAGGCTCGTCCGCCACGTGAAAAAAACAATTTTCATACACGCGCAAATCAATGAGCAACGCGCGCAAAGCTTGAAGAAGTTGCTTTAAAAAGCCGAGATAATCTTCCGAACAGGTGGGCGTATCCATGCCGAACAGCGTAATTTTTTCGCCGTTCTTTTCCCCCACGATTTTCGGCGCGTATTCCGCGGTTTTCTGATTCGAAAGATGAGAAAATTCAAAATATTCGCACCCGCAGTCTTTGGCAAGCCGAATAAATTTTTTCACAAGCGAAAAATCGAAGCGATAGCCGTCGGCGGTTTTTTCTATGTTTAAAAGTTGCGTTACGTTCGGCGTTTTTCCGTTCCTGTCCGCCTGCGGGTGAGAAAACAGCGGCACGAACGCCGTGTTCACGCCCCGATCAACGCAGAATCGGAAGTAATTTTTCAGAATCTCAAAATATTTATCGCCGAAAATCGGCGCACCATGCGCGTCCGCAATGCAGTCGTAATACGTCCACAGCGTAACGGGAATGTCGCATTTTTCCAAAGATTGCGGAAGCACGCGAAATTCCGCCGTCTTCTCGCCCCGCGTTTTTCCGTCGTTGTCAGTAATTTTCAGCATTATAAAGTGCTTGCCTGCAGGCGCGGAAGCGTTCGCTCTCACCCACACCGCATACTGCCAGCCTTTCACCACGGCAATTTCGGCGGGCACAGGATCGAGCCGATCGGGATAAAAGCGCGCGTCGTCGTCCACGAAAATGCGGTAATCGTCCTGTTCCGCACTCATATAATTATTCACAAACTGATTCACGCACGAGGGCACGAACTTCGGCTGATATAACTCTACGCAGTCCGCGATATCCGAAACAATTTCCAAGCGGTATTTTTCGGTTTTCTCCGCGCAAAAACAAAACTGAAAAGAAAAACTTTCACGATAGTACGTAAAATTTTTCCGCAACGCGATCTGCGGCTTTTTGTGATAAAACACCTTTTCGAGAGGAGAAATAATTTTAACTTCCATTCCATGCTACGCTTTCAAACAGCGATTCCTTTTTCGTTTTTCTATATTGTATCACGAAATTTACGCAATTTATAGATAAAAAAGCTCCGTTTTAGGATAATTTTCCCCTTTTTTGGCTTCACGATAAAATTATTTTGAATCTGCGTTTGACTTTTTCGCCCGAAAATGCTATACTTTATCTATGATAAATTTCAACGCGCCGCTTTTAAATAAAATTCTCAGCGATCTGAGCATTATATCAAACGTTTCGTTCACTCTGTACAACGACGAGTGTATTCCCACGGAATTTTACAACGAACAAAACGGTTCGAAATTCTGCGCGCTTGTAAAAAAATCCGATCGCCCGCTTTGCCACGAGTCCGATTACAAAGTGCTTTCGGCGCTGAAAGCTTCTAACGAGGAATTTTGCCACGCGCCCTGCCATTTCGGCTTGATCGAAATGGCGCTTACCCTGCACTTCAACGAAGAAAAACTCGGGTATATTATGATCGGACCTTTCCGCGACGCGGATCGGCGCGAAGAAGACGAAAAAAAAATCGCGAGCTATTGCAAGGTGCGGCAGATCGATGAAAAAGAAATGCTTGCTGCGTACGAAAAAATCGAAATTTTCAACAAAACGCGCTACGAAGCGTTAAAAAATATCTGTCTGATGATGTTTCAGTACGCCTGCAATCAAAACCTACTGATTTTCAACGAAAACACGTTTTTCGCGAAGATTCTGCCATATATACAGCATCATATCAACGAAAAACTCACGATGGAAGAACTTTGCCATAAGTTTTTCCTTTCCGAAAAACAACTGAACAAAATTTTCCTGTGCGAAACGGGAATGTCGCCGAAAAAATATATATTAAAACAACGTCTGATCAAAGCGCAGGCGTTGCTTACTTCCACTACGTTTTCCCTCGCTGAAATCTCGGCACTCGTGGGCTTCAACGATTATAATTATTTTATTAAAGTTTTCCGCGCGGCATACGGAGAATCACCCATACACTATCGCAAGCAAAACAGCGTTCCTCCCGTTTCTCCGCCCGATTCAAAGCAATAAGCGATAATTAAGCGATAAACCGCGCTGTTCGGGCAAACTTTAAAATCAATTTAATTTCAATCAGCGCTTGGCGATTCCGAAATGTTTTCCGATATACTCGCCGAGCGTTTTCATTTGCGCAAGACAACTTTTCTGATACTCCGTAACAAGCTTGCAATCCGCCGTGCGCGAAAGCGGCAGAATATCCATGTTTTCATAGCGTTTTAAATAATATATCGCCGTGGCGGGGTAAGCAAGACTTTCCGTAAACGCCGCCGTCGCCGCGAATGCCTGCACCGTTTCGGCGCAGGGTTTTTCCGCGTTATCGAGAAGCCCCCTGTAAATTTCGGGGTGAAAATTCGCCATCACGCCGCAATAGCCGTCCGCGCCCGCACGCACCGTTTCTAAAAGCGTCTGCGCGTTCGCATTATACAGGCGAACGCCGCTGCCCCGCAACAGTTCCACGCGTTCCTTTATCGTCGCCGCGTCGCAACAGGTATCTTTGATGAACGAAAATCTGCCCGTATCAACGCACGCCCGCAACATTTTTTCGTAAGCAGACGTTTGTACGGCTTCGGGCATTCGTACAAGCCCAAAGGAATATTTTCGGACAATTTTTCTATCAGCTTATGCAAATTGGCAATCCACGCCTCGTCGGAAACGTTGGCAACGTCCATTCGGTTGGTAATCAAAATCAGCGCGTCCGCGCCCGTGCCCGCCATCGCGTTCAGTTCTTCCGCCTGCGCTTCGAACGAATCGTAAATATGCCCCGAAACCACGATTTCCATCGGCTTTCGGCTGTTATCGGCTTGCGCCAGAGTTTTCGCCTTATCCGCTACGGTTTTTGCGATTTTTACGCGTTCTTCAAGCGTTAAACAAAAGATTTCGCTTGACTGACACACCGCGAAAATTCCGTCGCAACCATTTTTATAATACCATTCCACAAGAGCCTCCACGCCCCTGTAATCACTTTTCCGTCCGCCATATACGGCGTAATCATTGTAGGATACACACCCCGATTCATTTTTTCCCTTCTTTTCGGCCGAACGAAATCAGGCTTAATTGCCGTTCGGCTATGTTATATTACTATGTTATTATTTTGCCTGAAAAGCCAGATGCGAAATATACGCGCCCTCCGCGCCGTCGTTTTCGTCGTCCGATACGATTTGCAGGTGCACATAGCTTACGCCCACGGGAAACGCGGGCAATTTTTTTACGATCGTTTTCCCGTTTACAACGCATTCCGCAACGCCCTTCGCCGTATCGAACGAAATCGCGTAATCGTAAAAATCGCCCGTTGCCGCACTCCCAAAAATAAAAGAAGCCGAATCGTTTTTCAGCGTGGGATCACACGGATTCAGCCACCTGTCCAGCAAAGTAACGCGAAGCGCCTGCCCCGTAATTCTCGCCCGCACGCACACCTCGCCGCGCGTTGCCGCGGGAAAGTTCCACACCGCACCCGCCTCGCGACCAATCAACCGCCGATCGTTCAGACTCGTGAGATATAAAGCTTCTCTCCACTTTTTCACGGGGTTCGGCAACATTGCCGCGCCGGGCAAACGATTGTAAGCGCAATGCCCTGCATAGCCTGCGCCGCGATACCCTCCAAGCACCGACTTCAAATACACCTGACACGAAATATTCTGCATACCGCCAAGAAAATCTTCCTCGCGCGATTTTTCGTACAACCAGCGCACGTCGAAAATCGTTACGCGGCGAAGCATAAAGCCCTGCCCGCTTACAACAAGCACCTTTCCGAGTGGCAATTCCAGCGCTTCAAACTGATGTACGCTTTTATCAAGCAGATTCGGGAGAATACCGCCGATCGACCGGAAATCGGGGTAATTTCGCAATTCGTTCAATCTGAATTCGCGGAAACCGAGCCACGATTTCCCTTCGTCTTCGCTGATCGCGCAATGCGAAGCGTCGCGATTCGTAAACACGTCCTCCCACAAGCCGTCGGCTTCGGGAAGTTCGGGCAGAAGCTGAGTATTGCACCAGAAAAATAAAATTCTGCCGTCGGAAAGTCTCTTTAAAAGGGGCATTGTTCCCGTGGAATGAAAAACAGACGGGCGATTTTCTTCCCAGGTATCGCCGCAATCGTGCGAACGGGTGGTATAGTGAAAATTCGTTGCCGTGCGCGAAAACATCAGAAGTGTGCCGTCTGAAAGTTCCTCTATCGTATTTTCGCGATTGTTCTGTTGCCAACGCACGCCCTCGTTTTCGGAAGCCCTTTCGTAATACGGCGCGCCTTGAAGCCGCACGATTTTAAACGTTTTCCCGCCGTCGTCGGAAATCAGAAGCAACGCGAAAAAGCACGTGGGGTGCTCCTCGGGGCGGCGCTCGTGCGCGATGACGATAATCCGATTTTTACTTCTCAGCGTAATCGGCAGGCGAAAATCGATAAATTCGGTTGTACACACGAAAATTTCTTCGGGCGTATCGTCGGGCGAATCGGCAGTATAAAAAAACGTGCCCTTGCCCTCCACCGAACGCATCGCGCAATATTTATCGAGAAACGGCACGTACGCCGAAGCCCCGAGCGCGTTTTTATTGCTCGGAAAACGCGTGCGCCACGAAAGTCCCGCGTCGCGCGATTCGATATAGCACGCCCGCCCGTTCTGGTCGGTTTTATTCGAATAATACTCTCCGTAACAGCGGATATAGCCCTGTCGTGTAACAAGCAGAGAACGCCACGCGTCGTCGGGCGGCACGGCAACGTCGCGCGGCTCGAAAATATCGGAAAGCAATTTTTTCGAGTCTTCGTCGGCTTCGAGCAAAAGCTTCATTGTTGATAAAAAATAATCTTGAATCATACGCTTCTCCTTGTGTTTCACCGCACACGACGGCGATTTTCATTGTCATTTTCTATTACATTTTATCATATAAATCATAGAAAATCAATGAAATACAGGGGTAAAAAACCGACGTTTTAGGGTAAATTCCCGCCGTTTTTCAAGTGCGTTCAAGCTTGTTTCCGCGAAGTAAAACCGACGTCATTTTTTTATTTCGCACCGACAGAATTTTGG
>ENA-UERG01001236-UERG01001236.1-human-gut-metagenome-genome-assembly--contig:-NODE-1236-length-22228-cov-40.997743_pt1 | contig 22228 bp, 21 predicted proteins | sample MGYA00242954_ERZ507954 | MGnify/ENA primary metagenome ERZ507954 (study PRJEB26167, sample SAMN06115478) | human gut metagenome | host: Homo sapiens | place: China:Sichuan | collected 2015-01-21... | reverse complement strand
CCTGTCTGCGACGATATCGTTTTATACGCGTGGTGGGAAAAAATCGCTTAAACGGTAAAAGTATATAATAAAACGGGTCTACAAGTCGATTACCGGCATATAGCCCCGTTTTTTTTACTATGCCGATGTATCCGTAAAAAAGAAAAATACGAACTCCGATTTTGTTTCGGTGTTCGTATTATTCCCTAATGGCTGAGCGTCGGTAAACGTGACGTCTTTGACCGTGACGTCTTCGTTGCTCGTTGATCCTTTCTGACAGAAATTCTAATAGGCTTGGCATTCGTCATCACACGTTTGCGCGGGTCTGACAAATATATTTCGTGATGATAACGTTTTTCTGTTATATCTGATTTGTTTCCGTTTTCAATCGTGAATTATAATAGTGTCCATAAATTTTTGTCCTTACGTAGAATTTCGACAGATTAAAAGAAATTCAGCTCAACCTTTTTCTGCAAAAACTTTTTTCCCCGCATTTGGGACACCTCAATTTTCTTTTTGTAAAAGTGTGTGTTCCAAAAATAAAATCTTTCATAGACGGAACGAACTTTTCTCCGCAATTCGGACATTCGTAAACACCCGCATCAACAGTCAAAACGCAACAAACACCTATGCCGAAAATTATAACTATAACCGACACAACAATGCAAATAATTCTTAACCAAACAGGCGCGGAAAGCAAAGCACTTAAAAGAAGGATCGAGACACCTGCAAGCATTGTAATAACGGCTACAACAAAGGAAACCGCAATTCTTTTTTTTGCCTCTTTTCGTTTTTTCTTCAATTCCGCAACTATATATTCTTCGGCATTTTCTTTATATCGCTTTTCATTCAAACGCTCACCCGAGAGTATTTCGTTTATACTCACATTATATAATTTACTTAGAATTTGCAGTATTTCAACAGGCGGCAAATAATTGCCGTTTTCCCAACGCGATACGGTTTTGTTTGTTACGCCGATTTTTTCACCCAATTCGTCCTGAGTTAAATTTCTGTCTTTTCGCAATTCGGCTAAAAACACACCGATTTTCTTCATATCCATAAAAATACTCCTTTTTTTGATGATGTTATTATAGCATAAATAAGCGTATAAGTATTACCCATAAACAGCGAATTTGAACCAAATCGTAGACAAATCATAGGGATAGCACTTTGGCTGGGACTTAAACATTGTATAAAAAATACGAACGCCATTGAAAAACGGTGTCCGTATTTCTCTTTCTTGGCGGAAGCTGAGGGATTCGCTCCGCTCGCTTTAAGTTACCGCTTGTTTTAAGTTGTAAAACCTTATAAATGCGGTTTTAATTCTCGCTCATTTGCGTTTCCGTACACTCGCTATCACGCCGGGGTTGCAAACAACCGTTCCGTCGGTTGTTTGGTCGGCTCGTTTTTCCGTAAAGTATAAGCCCTTTCTTACGAGCCGCCTGCCAACCCGTTCGAATCCCCTGGCAAACGTAAAAAGAAAGAAATACGAACCGCAGGGGTTCGTATTTCTTTCTTCTGGCGGAAGCTGAGGGATTCGAACCCCCGTGGGCGTGAACCCAAACGGTTTTCAAGACCGCCTCGTTATGACCGCTTCGATAAGCTTCCGTTCCGTATGCCAGACAAGAATAATACGAACCTTGGTCTAACGACGTATTTTTGACTAATACTGCGTTCTGCTCGCGGCTTATACGTTGAAGTATTAACCCACTCGCACGCCTTGTCTTAGTCTAAAAATACGCCGTCAGACTTGTCTGCAACCAAAACGCCGATATTTTCGATGATTTTTGGTAAAGGCAAGCGCAGACGTACTATACGTACTTCAAACGCGAATTTGCCAAAAAACACGGAAATAGCAGCGTTTTGGCAAGGTTCGTATTATTCTTGTCTGGCATAGTATATAACTTTTTATCGAAAAAAGCAACCGTTTTCTTTCATTTTCCTTGTAAATACTATTCGTTTGTGATAAAATATTCTCGAATAAACGCATTTTTGCGTATTTTACTATAAATTCTGTTTTTTTCTGGTAACGTATGAAATCGAATATCGACGAAAAACTTATTATAAACGTCGGCGACGCTAAAATCGGCGGAGGGTATTTTGCCTATATTGCCGGCCCGTGCGCCGTAGAAAGCGAAGATTCGCTTTTTTCCGTCGCTTCCGCGGTAAAAAAGGCGGGCGCGACGATTTTGCGCGGCGGAGCATACAAACCGCGTACTTCGCCCAGGGATTTCCAGGGGCTCGGCGCGGAAGGGCTTAAAATTCTCGTTAAAGTGGCAAAGGCGGTGGGGCTTCCTACGGTCAGCGAAATAGTCGACCCGCGGGATATAGACCTGTTTGCGGACGTGGATATGTTGCAGATCGGCGCGAAAAACATGCAGAACTTTTCTCTTCTGAAAGAGGTCGGTAAAACGAACAAACCCGTTTTGTTAAAGCGCGGTTTTTGCAATACTTTAGATGAATTGCTTTTATCCGCCGAGTATATAACCGACGCCGGAAACGAGAGAGTCGTTTTGTGCGAAAGGGGAATAAGAACTTTCGAATCGGCCAATCGGTTTACGCTCGACCTTGGCGGGGCTTTAAGGCTTAAAGAGTTGACTCGGTTCCCCGTAATAATAGACCCAAGTCACGCTTCTGGAAGAGCCGAACTCGTGGAGCCTTTATCTCTCGCTTCGGCGGCGATCGGGGCGGACGGCGTTGAGGTGGAAACGCATTGTAAGCCGCAGGACGCGCTTTGCGACGGCGCGCAGGCGATTCAGCCCGAAACGTTTGCCGAAATAGTTAAAAAATCCGAAAAAATCAGGAGAATCGTAAAATGAAAAAGTTGACGATAAAATCCGACCGCGTCGTAACGAAAGTCGTTATAGAGAGCGATTATAAGGTATTACGCGGATTTATAACAAAAAATCTCACAGGCAAAAAAATATGCCTCGTATACGATAAAAACGCCGCCGCGTGCGTGGGGGAAGTAAGAGAAGCCCTTAAAGGGTACGAGATAACCGAAACCTCTTACGGCGAGGGCGAAAACGTAAAAACCGCCGAAAATTTACTTGCGCTATGCAAACTTCTTTGCGATAACGAATTTACTCGCGGCGACGCGCTTATCGCAGTCGGCGGGGGCGCAGTTTCCGACCTCGTAGGCTTTGCCGCCTCTTTATACAAGCGCGGAATAAAATACCTCAACTGTCCTACGACTCTGTTGTCGGCGATTGACGCTTCGGTCGGAGGAAAAACGGCCGTCGATTTCGGCGGAGGCAAGAACGTACTCGGCGAATTTTACTCGCCCGCCGCGGTTTACGTGTCGCTTTCCGCGTTGAAAAGTTTACCCGAAAAAGATATTCGTTCGGGCAAAGGCGAAGTGGCGAAATACGCTCTTTTATCGGCGAAAATTTCCGAAGCGGAAGTTGCGGGCGAGATAACCGAAGAACTCATTTATAAATGTTTGCTCGTCAAGAAAAAGTACGTCGAAAAGGACGAATACGACCTTAAAGACAGAAAAATTCTCAATCTCGGCCATACTGCAGGACATGCAATCGAAGCGGAGAGCGGCTTTACGCTTTCGCACGGAGAATGCGTGGCGCGGGGGCTTTACAAAGTAATCGCGGCGTCGGCTAAAAAATATAATCTGAAACCCGACGTCGTTTACGATATGAACGGAATGCTTCGCGCTGCCGGTTTCGGCGACGAGTATAAGACCGAACTTCCGATGCGGAAATTATCCGAAGACAAAAAGGCAACGAACGGAAAGATAGATATTATTCTGCTCAAAAAAATCGGCAAGCCGAAGATTGAAAGCGTATCCGTCGAAAAAGCCGAAAGTATTTTTCAATGAAAGTAAGAATCACTCCGTTCACGCCGGAAGGCGTGATAACCGCGCCGCCGTCTAAATCGGTCGCAATGAGATATATTTTGCTTGCGGCGGTGGCGGACGGAAAGACGGTAATAGAAAACGTCGGCGATTCCGCCGACGTGCTGGCTGCTATAGATTGCGCCGGTTCGCTTGGAGCGGAGGTTGATTATGACGGGCGAAGCGTTATCGTTTACGGCATAAAAACTCTGCCCGAAACCGCCGATTTCGATTTCGGCGAGTGTGGCTTTTTGCTTAGGGCGGTTATTCCCGTTGCTAACGCGCTGGGCGTAAAATTTTCGTACCGCACGCGCGGGAATTTGTCTTTAAGACCGGTTAAGCCGTTATTCGACGCATTATCGAAAAGTCTTTTCAAAACCGAAAACGGCGAATATTACGGCAAGGCGACGGCGGGCGAATTCGTCATAGACGGCTCGCAAAGTTCACAGTTTATAAGCGGGCTTTTGTTTGCCGCGGCGATTACGAAAGGCGTAAGCCGAATTAAACTCGTCGGCGAAAAGGTGAGCGGAGGCTATACCGGAATGACGCTTACCGCGCTCGATAAATTCGGCGTAAAGACCGAAACGCGAGGCGACGAAATAACCGTGTACGGCGGCAAAATCGTTTCGCCGAAACGGCTTGTCTGCGATGGCGATTATTCTTCGGCGGCGTATTTCCTTACGCTCGGCGCGATTAACGGGTCGGTTACCGTCAGGGGTTTGGACGATAACTCGAATCAGCCGGATAAGGCAATTGCAGATATTTTAAGAAATTACGGGGCGAAAGTAAATATAAGCGGCGACGAGATTACCGTCGAAGCGGCGAAAAGCAAAAAACCTGTAAACGTAAGCGTAAAAGACTATCCCGACCTTGCCCAGACGATAGCCGTTCTTGCGGCGCATGCAAACGGGAAATCGGTTATAAAGGACGTAGGCAGACTTAAAATCAAAGAGAGCGACCGATTGAAAGCGATTATAAAAACGCTTGAAGCGGCGGGTATAAAAAGCGAGTCGGTCGGCGACGATTTGCATATCTTCGGCGGCGCGGTAAAAGGCGGAGCGTTCGACGGCGGAAACGACCACAGGACGGTTATGTCGCAGGCTATTTTAGCGGCGACAGCCGACGGCGAAAGCGTTATCGCGGGGGCGGAAGCGGTTAAAAAATCTTTTCCGTCGTTTTTCGAAAATCTGATAAAAGCAGGCGGTTCGGGTAATGTCCGTATATCACGGTAAAAAACTGAAAATAATCGTTTCGGGAAAGTCGCACGGCGAAAAAATTTCCGCCTCGATAAAGGGGCTTAAAGGTTTTTCTTTCGACGAAAAAGAAGTCGAAGATATGCTTTTAAGACGTTCGCCGTCAGGAAAGGCGGGCGCGACCGAAAGGATAGAAAAAGACGAGCCTCATTACGCCAAAGGCGTAAAAAACGGCAGGATTACGGGCGACGTAAAAATCGGTTTTTTTAATACCGACGTAAGAAGCGAAGACTATAAAGACCTTACGGGTATTCCCCGTCCGTCGCACGCAGATATCGGCAGATATTTCAAAGACGGCGAAATCGATTTTACGGGCGGCGGCGAATACTCGGGCAGAGTAACGGTGGCGTTTTGCGCCGTCGGTGCGATTTGTAAAAGCGTTCTCGAAAAATATTACGGCGTTAAGATTTCGGCGTATCCGTCGTCCGTCGGGGATAAATTTATAAAGAGTTTTAACGACCCCGAAAAACGTGGCGTAAGTCAGGCGGAAATCGACGACTACGTTACGACGATTAAAAAAAGCGGAGATTCGGTAGGCGGAAGAATAGAGTGCGTTATAAAAAACTGTCCCAAAGGGTTGGGAGGAAGCCTTTTCGACGGACTCGAAAGTAAGATTTCTTCGCTGTGCTACGCCGTCCCCGCGGTCAAGGGCGTGGAATTCGGCAAAGGGTTCACGCTTTGTTCTCTTCGCGGCAGCGAGGCTAACGACGAAATGCGTTACGATAAAGAAAACGTTGTTTTCGTAACGAATAACGACGGCGGCATATACGGCGGAATTTCGGCGGGCGAAATAACTTTCGCGGTTGCCGTAAAACCCACTCCGTCGATTGCAAAAAAACAAAATTCGGTCAATCTTCTGACGGGAGAAAACGCCGAAATAAGCGTAAACGGCAGACACGACGCGTGCGTCGCGTTAAGAGCGGCGCCGCTTATCGAAGCTGCCGCGGCGATAGCGATTGCCGACGAGGTGATTTATGAAAACGATAGACGAATTGAGAAGTGAGATAGACGAAATCGACGACGGGTTGGTTTCGCTTTTTCTGCAAAGGCTCGCCGTGGTAAAAGAGATCGGTAAAGCGAAAAAAACGCATTCGCTTTCCGTAGAAGATAAAGACAGAGAAAACGCGGTTATAGAGCGATTGGCGATAAATAAGACCGACGAAGAAAAGAAAAAAATAACCGAACTGTATAATAAAATATTCGATATAAGCAAAGAAACGGAGAAATGAAAGAATATTTTCTGATAGGTAAAAAATTGCCGCATAGTTACTCGGCTAAAATACACCGCGAAAGGGGTTTCGATTACTCGCTAAAAGAACTCGACGAAGAGAGTCTGGGCGGGTTTTTGCTTAAAAAAAACTACGACGGGCTTAACGTTACCATGCCTTATAAATCGGCGGTTATCGACTATCTCGACGAAACGGACTTTCTTGCGAAAAAAATAGGAGCGGTCAACACGATAGTCAACCGCGACGGCAAACTTGCAGGATACAACACGGACATTTTCGGGCTCGATTTTGCCCTGAAAAAGGCGGGTGTCGACCTTAAAGATAAAACGGTGGCGATTTTAGGCAGCGGCGGCGCAGGTAAGACGGCGAAAACGCTCGCGGAAGAAAACGGCGCGAAAAAAATATACGTAGTAAGCCGAAAAGGCGAGATAAATTACGAAAATTGTTACGAGGTTTGCCGTCGGGCGGAAATCGTTATCAATTGTACGCCCGTAGGCGCGTACCCGTTCGACGCGGCTTCGCCCGTAGATTTGTCGGAACTAAAAAACCTCGAAGCGGCGTTCGACTGTACTTATAACCCCGCGCGGACGGAATTTATTTTGCAGGCGCAGGAGTTGAAACTTAAAAACGCCAACGGGCTTAATATGCTCGTCTATCAGGCGTTAGCCTCCGAAAAACTTTGGAACGGTACGGAATTCTCGGACGATGACGTTATAAAACTCGCCGATAAAATTTATAAGTCTACGCGGAATATCGCGCTCGTCGGTATGCCGGGGGCGGGCAAAACGGTTATCGCGAAAAGGCTCGGCGCGGTTACGGACAGAGAAGTTATCGACACCGACGAAGTGATTTTGCGTAATTACGGAATTACGGCGGGCGAAATGATAAACCGATACGGCGAAGATTATTTCCGCGACGTCGAAAGTCGCGTCGTAGACGAGGCTTGCCAAAGGCGGGGCGTTATTATCGCCACGGGCGGCGGAAGCGTTCTTAAACGAGAAAACCGAAAGGCGATAAAAAGGAGTTCGCTCGTCGTATGGGTAAAACGCGATTTGAATTTACTTTCGTCAAATGACAGACCCCTGTCGGCAAATCGTTCGCCGGAAGAGTTGTATAATTTGCGAAAATCGCTCTATCAAAGCGTTTGCGACTATGAAATTTATAACGACGATACCGTAGATAAGGCGGCGGAGGAAATAGCGGAACTATGAGAAAAATACTCGTAATAAACGGAGCGAACCTTAATATGCTGGGTATTCGCGAAAAGACCGTGTACGGCGAAAAGACCTATCGCGATCTGGTTGAATTTATAAAAAAATCCGCGAAAGAACGCGGACTTAAAGTTAAAATATTTCAGAGCAACCACGAAGGCAAAATCGTAGACGAAATACAAAAAGCGTATTGTCGCTACGACGGAATTATAATAAACGCGGGCGGTTACACGCATACGAGCGTGGTTATCGCAGATGCGCTGAAAGCGGTGGATATCCCGACCGTAGAGGTGCATTTAACCGATATTTACGCCCGCGAAGAGTTTCGTAAAAACAGTTTCATTTCGCCTGTGGCGGAAAAACGATAGTCGGAAAAGGTTTCCCCGGCTACGCCGACGCGCTGAACTATTTCGCCGAAAGCGATTAAAAATCCCATTCGGGGATGAAACTTTCGCTCGCAGAACCCGATTCCTGCGCGAAGTAGTCGGTTATTCCCAAAGATAACAACTCTTCGTAAACGCGCTCGTATTCGCGGGCGGTGATTTTACGGGATAATTCTTTATATTCTTTCGTATTCCCGAACGGAGTGTATTGCGCCATAAGCGAAAAATACGCTCCGTTTTTCTTGTTTTCGGCAAACCACCTTACTATTTTTTTACTGTCTTCCACGCAAAGCGGCATTATCATGTGCCTTACGATTACTCCCGAACGCATATTTCCGTCTTTGTCGAAAGTCACGGGTTTTGCATTCATCATGTATTTTATCGCCTTGCTCGCGATTTCGAAATAGTCGCGTTTTGCCGTATACCGTTGTGAAATTTCGGGCGAAAAGAATTTTAGGTCTGGCAGATAAATATCTACGTACGGCTCTAAAATTTTAAGAGTTTCTATCGGTTCGTAAGAGTGAGTATTATACACCGTCGGAATTTTCGGGCGGTAGATTTCGTAGGCTTTTTTAATAAGCGGAGCGAAGTGCGTCGGGGTTACGAGATTTATATTCGTCGCGCCCGCCTTTTCCAATTCCGCAAAGATTTCTGCCAACTCTTCGGGAGTTATTTCTTTGCCCGTCTGCGAACGCGACAAAACGTAGTTCTGACAGAATACGCATTTAAGCGAGCAGCCGCAAAAAAACACCGTGCCCGATCCGTTTTCGCCGGTGATGCACGGCTCCTCGAACTTGTGCAGATAGTATTTTGCTATACGCATTTTATCTTTTTCGCCGCAATACCCCGCGGTTTTTTCCCTGTCCGCGCCGCAACGGACGGGGCAGAGGGTGCAATTATTTTTCATGAGAACATTTTATCATAACTAAACGTAATTGACAATCGTTTTGCAATGGTGTATAATTACGGCGAGGCGCGGGGCGACCACAAATCTTTTCCGCGCAAAAAGAAGGATTTTTTATGAACAAGTTTTTCACCAGCGAAAGCGTAACCGAAGGGCATCCCGACAAAATCTGCGACCAGATTTCGGACGCGGTTCTTGACGCCATTCTCGCGAAAGACCCCTACGCAAGGGTTGCCTGCGAAACTTCCGCTACCACGGGGCTCGTACTCGTTATGGGCGAAATCACAACTAATTGCTACGTGGATATTCAGTCCGTCGCGAGAAACACGATTCGCAGAATCGGCTACGACAGAGCAAAATACGGTTTCGATTGCGACACGTGCGCCGTGCTTACTGCCATACACGAGCAGAGCGCGGATATCGCTATGGGCGTCGACGACTCGGTAGAACACCGCGAAAGCGGCGACGAAGCCGACAGATTCGGCGCGGGCGATCAGGGTATGATGTTCGGTTACGCGACCAACGAAACCGAAGAGTATATGCCGCTCCCGATAACCCTCGCTCATAAACTCACTCGCAGACTTACCGAGGTGAGAAAGAGCGGACTTCTGGATTATCTTCGCCCCGACGGCAAGAGTCAGGTTACGGTCGAATACGAAAAAGGCAAGGTGAAGAGAATCGAGGCGGTAGTCGTTTCTACGCAGCACGGCGAAAGCGTTACGACGGAGCAACTCCGTAAAGACGTTGAAAAACTCGTTATCCGCGCGGTTTTGCCCGAAAATCTTATGGACGGAAACACGAAAATATACATCAACCCGACGGGCAGATTCGAGATAGGCGGTCCGCACGGCGACAGCGGATTAACCGGCAGAAAGATCATCGTAGATACTTACGGCGGAAGTTGTGCGCACGGCGGCGGAGCGTTTTCGGGCAAAGACCCGACCAAGGTGGACAGGAGCGCTGCTTATTTTGCAAGATATATCTGTAAAAACATAGTGGCGGCAGGGCTTGCCGACGAGTGTACTTTGGAAGTCGCTTACGCGATAGGCGTGGCGCGCCCCGTTTCGCTGTTCGTAAACACGAAGGGCACGGGCAAACTTCCCGACGAAAAAATCGCCGATATTATCGCGAAAGAGTTCGATATGCGTCCGTATTCGATAATCAAGACGCTCGATTTGCGCAGACCTATTTACGAAGCGACTGCGGCTTACGGACATTTCGGTCGCCCCGAATTCCCGTGGGAAAGGCTCGACCGCGTAAACGATCTGAAAAAATATCTGTAAAAGTATATTAAATAAGCACGCGGGGCGGAAAATCTTTCGATTTTCCGCCCCGCGGTTTTATTTAACGCACAATATATCCGACGGATCGACGTCCAGCAACACGCATAGATTAGCCAAAGTGTCTAACGCCGGCAACTTGTCGCCTTTCACGTAATGAGAAATCGATTGCTGAGATACTCCTAATTTTTTACCGATTTCCGTTTGCGTCATGCCGCTTTGTTTTATCGCTTCCGCTATTTGTTGTTGAATCTGAAGCAAAGTAATCATACTAATAATATTTTACAACTAATAGGCGTAAAATACTTGACATACGCCTATTGGGCGTGATAAAATACGGCTGTCATGACAAAATTATTAAAATTCAGGGAGATTATATTATGACACCTAAGAAAAAATGCCTTGCATGGGCTTTTGGTACGATTATCGTCGCCGTCGTATTTGCCGTCGGCGCGCTCGGCGCGTTTGCTTTTTTGAGTGATAATTCCGTCGGATACGTGGTCGGACTTATAGCCGCCGCTTTTGCTATTTCGTTTTTTATCTGCGGTTTCGTATTTTTAGGCGATGCAAACAGACTGTATTGCAGTAAATGCGGCGCAAAGTACGACTACGATAACGTCGGCTGGGAAGTCGGCAACACTACGGACGAAGGCAATAAACTCGTTGCCGAAGTTGATTTTGAAGTTCATTGCCCTTATTGCGGCGAAAATCGCGAATATACGAGGAAGTATACCGTTTCCTACAGGGATAATAACGGTAATTGGCACGAAAACAATCTCAGCAACGTTATCCGCAAACAGTACAAAGGTAAGTGATGGTCGGAGATTTCCAATGGCAGGAAAATCTTAAAACGCTATGCGAATACGTCGCAAGTAAAATATGGTTTAACCGTTGTTCGGCGTTGCCTAACAGCCTCGTCGCTATCGTAAAAAAACATCGTAATTACGGTTCGGTATTTCAGTTTTAAGAAAAAACGTGTTATACGAAAAATCGCAAAATCGGTCTGTAAATACTTAAAACTGAATTTTAATTATATCAATTTAGAGATAGACCGATATTCCGACAGGTTTACGGGATATTTAGGTTCGTTTCGGGCAAATTCGGTGGTCGGCGCGGATATATACGTAAGTTATTCGTCGCAATTTTCGATATATCGCCAAGCGGCTGTAATCGTTCACGAATTAACGCATTATTTTGCTTATCTTAACGATATTGCTTTTGATGTCGAAACGGAAAAATGCACCGACGTGTTGAGTTTGTTTTTAGGGTTTTACCCGATATTATGCAACGGATATGCAATCGAGACCTGCGGGAGCGATAAATTATTCGGCGAAAAAAAGTCGATGATTGCAGGGTACTTATCCGATGAAGAATTGAGATATTGTTATACTGTAATATCTGCAATGTAACAAGTCGGCAATAAAACGAAACCGCGGGGTGGAAAATCGAAAGATTTTCCGCCCCGCGGCTTTTTGCCGGTTACGTTGCTTACTCTCAATAATGAGGGCTATGACCGAATTATAAGTTTTCGGCAAGATCTACTATCTTGCGTAAGCGGTGATTTAAGCAACTCTTCGATATTCCTAAAATTTCGGCAAGTTCGACCAAAGTGCTGCCCTTGTTTTTTATTCTTGCTTCCGCCACCGTCTTTAAGGGCAGGGGGAGCGAAGACAAGCCTATCGCTTCGTTGATTTTTTCGATTGCGCGTATCTGCTTTACCGACGCGTCGATTTGTTTGCTCATGTTGGACATTTCGCAGTTGAGTTGTCGGTTATAGTTGTTGTTCATATCCTTTTCGACGGTAAGTTCGGCAAGTTTCAGAACGGCTTTCCGGGCGCCGAGCAGGGCGAGAAAATCCGAAATTTCGTCGCGGGTTTTAAGGTATACGATAAACGCCTCTTTACGTTGAATAAGTTTCGGCAGAAAGTACAGTTCGCTTAAAATTTCGCATACGTCGGTTGCGGATACGTAATCGCCGAACACGAATTCGAGGTGATAGCCCGTAGAAGAACTTCCGTCGCTTTTGGGTAAAGTCGCGCTGCCGCCGCCCGAAAACGCACCGCGAAGATACGCCGTTTTTTCTTCGTCGCTTTCTATAAGACTCCATTTAACGCCGAATTTCAGTTTGACGCCCTCGCCGTCGACTTCGATGATTCCGAGGTCTTCCAAAATCTCGGTTGCGTCTTCGGCATAACGGATTTTTATACGTTTGCCGCGTTTGCTTTTTTCTTCCGAGATTTCAAGCGGCAGAGAATATACGTCGGCGAAGTATTTTACGAACGCGTTCGCTCCGAACGAATTATCGGTAGAAATTTCGAAGCCGATTTTTCCGCCGTTGACGGAAAGAGTACCCGCGGAACGCAGAAACGCCGAAGCGAACGCTTTCTTTTCGCCGTCGGTGTTTTCTTTTCCGCAGAGTATTTCTTTTTTGACTTCTTCGGAGTAATTCATTGATAATCGCCTTATCGTCGGGGTTATTAAGGTTTTGAGATTGATAAAATAAAATTGCCGCTACGGTTCTTATTCCGCGGTAAACCACCACTGGGCGACGCGCGGACTTGATATTATATCGTTAAATCAAAGCAAAGTGTTTTTACACTCGATGCCGTGTTTTTTTTTGTAGTTCGTAAAACGCAGGGTCGGGAGTTTTCCGTCGATATTGTCTATACGGTCGAGCGGGAAATCCACTCTTGCGAAAAGTTTTTCCGCCAGGGCGTTGTCGCCTATGCGGTCTACCGAGTGCGCGTCGCTGTCGACCACGAATCTTACGCCCGTGTCGATAACCCTGCGCCATTCCTCGTCGGAAAGGTGAGTTTTTTTAGTGTTTATCTCGATATACGTGCCGTAATCGGCGCATACCTTCGCGATTTCGACCGGGTCGCAATAGCACAGATACCCTACGTGGGTAAGAACGTCTATCGGATTGTTTTTTACGGCGTTTACGTAGCAGCGCGTGTTGTAGTCTACGAGCCGTTTGCTCGGCGGACTTTTAAGCACCGAACGGAATACGTTTCCGCAAAGTAAATGTACGAAATCGCCTAAACTCTTGTAAAAGATAAATCTATGTACGCCCGCCAGGATAAGATCCAACTTCGGGTAGTCTTTTTCTTCTACGTCGATGGATCCGCACTCGCCGCGTAAATTCGATTCTATGCCGAGCAGAATTTTTTCGCCCGTTTTTTCTTCCGCCGCAACGCAGTCGGCGCGCATACGGTCGAGTTTTTTTCTGCGCATACCGAAAGCGGGATGAGAAAATCCGTGATCGGTTATTCCTATCCCGTATAATCCTTTTTCTTTTGCCGAAACGGCGTTTTCTTCCACGGTGCCTTTGCCGTGGCTGTACACGGTGTGGGTGTGGAGATCAAAAGTAATATTCATCTTCGAATCTTCCTATGTAAACCAATTCCTCTTTCAACTTAACGCCCGATTTTTCGAATACGATCTTTTTGACCGAGCGTATAAGCGAATATATATCTTTGCTTTTGCAATTTTCGTCCACCAGAATGAAGTTCGCGTGTTTTTCGGACACTCTCGCTCCGCCGACGCGGAACCCTTTGAGATTGCAACTTTCTATCTGTTTGCCCGCGTAGTAGCCGTCGTTTAAGAAAACGCTTCCGCACGACCTGCCTTTCGGCTGTTTGTTGCGCCGCAGATTTTTGTAGTATTCTATTTTGCTTTCCGACTGTTCGTATTCGGCGTTGTCTAAATTAAACGCCACTTTAATAATCGGCTCGCCGTTTTTTCTGAACAGACTTTCGCGGTAGGCGAACCCGCACTTTTTGGCGGGATATACGTTTTCCGTCGTTACGACGTAACTGATTCTGTCGGCGACGGATTTGCCGAAACAACCTGCGTTCATTGCGGTAACGCCGCCGATAGTCGCGGGGATTCCGCTTAAAAACTCTACGCCGCCGAGGCTGCTGTAAAGCGCGAATTTAACCACGTCGGCGACCTTTTCGCCCGACGAGGCGGTCAGGATTCGTCCGCACAAAGACACGCCTTTGAGTTTCTCGGTGGAAATAATCGCTCCGCCATAACCGTCGTCCGACACGAGTACGTTCGAGCCGTTGCCTAAAACGAAGTAAGGGGCTTTGGCGGTTTTAAGGTCTTTTACGAGCGATATAATCGTTTTTTCGTCGGTCGGCGTAAAATACCAGTCGGCTTTTCCGCCCGTTCCGTAAGCGCACCTGCGGCTTAAATCTTCGTCTTTTTTGCATACGAAAGAGTACTTTTCGGCTATCTCTTTCAATCCGTCGATAACGGGCATTTTATTTTCTCCTATTTTACAATAAATTATTCTTAATTACAAGCGTTTGAGGGCGATAGCAAAGAGTTTTCAAACGAATAACACTTTTCTTTCAGGGCGAGAGATTCCGTTAAATCTTCTTTCAGGATTTCTAAGTTTTCGGGCGCGATAAAAGGACTTATCGTTTTTTCGTTTTTCGCCGCGTCGTAACTTTGTAGCGGAGCGTCGGTTAAAGAAAAGTAACGGGGAATCATATACAGCGACGATATTTTTTTCGCCGTTTTTTCGCTTAAAAGATATTCCGCGAAGGCTTTTGCCGTCGGAAGTTTGTTTTCGTCGTCGGTGGTTATAGCCACGTATTGATACAGGTCGTTATATTTTTCGAGAGGAGTCGCGATATAAGCGAAATTTTTTACCGTGAAGCGACGAATATCGCGCTGCGTGCCTATCATCGCGTCGGTTTTGCCCGAAATGAGTTTAAGATAAGCGTCGGTAGATTTTACCGTTTCGATATTCTCGTATTTTACGCCCGTAAGACGAACCGCGCCGTGTGGCAGATTTTTACCGCCGTCCGAAATCGTAAGAGTTTTTACGGGGGTTTCGTCGCCGCTTTTGCGGAATAAAAAATATCCGCCCTGCGCCCACACGAACGCCCGGCTTTTTATTTTGTCGCCCGCCACGGTCAGAGTAACCTGCTTTACCAGAGGAACGACGAAATCCGCGCCGATTCCGAAAGACACGAGGTCCGGCTTTTCGCCGTTTTCCAAAGCCGCCTTCGCGCTTTCGGCAGTATGCGTTTTTACGAGTACGTGCCGACCTTTCTCGCCGAATTCCACGGCTCGTCCGTTGATAAAATCCCCGCGGGAGCCGACGCCGCCTTCAAAAGTTTCTACGTGCCATAGCGTCAATATTTGTTCGTGTCCGGCGGGTTTAAGAGGAAAATCGTTATCCGTCCGCGTTTTTTTCGCCGCGACGAGAGGCGTAAACGCAAGAACGAAAATAAGCGCGATATACGCCGCCGCTTTTACTGGTTTTATCATATTAGAGTATATGATTTCGGTTTTCGTTTTAATACGGCGGCGTAAATTTTATTTTGCCTTGAAAAACGCTTTATTTAATGCGAAAAATGTGATAAAATGGCTTCAATAAACTAATCGGGGTGTTTTTGTTATGGGTAACGTAATTTTGACGGGCGATCGTCCTACCGGCAGGCTTCACGTCGGGCACTACGTAGGCTCGCTTAAAAGAAGAGTGGAAATACAGAACGGCGGCGATTACGATAAAATGTTCGTTATGATCGCCGACGCGCAGGCTTTGACCGATAACGCCGAAAATCCCGAAAAGGTAAGACAGAATATTATAGAGGTAACGCTCGATTATCTTTCGTGCGGTCTTTCACCCGATAAAACGACTATGTTCATACAGTCGCAGGTTCCCGAACTTACCGAACTTTCGTTTTACTATATGAACCTCGTAACCGTTTCGCGTCTGCAACGCAACCCGACGGTTAAAAACGAAATTCAGATGCGTAACTTCGAAACGAGTATTCCCGTCGGATTTTTTACTTATCCCATAAGTCAGGCGGCGGATATAACGGCGTTCAAGGCTAACGTCGTACCGGTAGGAGAAGACCAACTTCCGATGATAGAGCAGACTAACGAAATCGTAAGAAAGTTCAACGCGGTTTACGGCGAAACGCTCGTCGAAGCGAAAGCCGTTTTGCCGACCAATAAAGTTTGTTTAAGACTGCCCGGCACGGACGGAAAAGCAAAAATGAGCAAGTCGCTCGGTAACTGCATTTATCTTTCCGACACCGCCGACGAGGTCAAACAAAAGGTTATGGGTATGTTTACAGACCCCGACCACATAAAGGTTACAGACCCCGGTAAACTCGAAGGTAACGCCGTGTTCACTTATCTCGACGCGTTCGCCACCGACGAACACTTCAAGGCGTTTTTGCCCGATTACGAAAATCTCGACGCGTTAAAGGCGCATTATACCCGCGGCGGCTTGGGAGATATGAAAGTAAAGCGCTTCTTAAACGAAGTGTTGCAAGCGACCTTAGAGCCGATAAGGGCAAGAAGAAAAACGTTCGAGCAGGACGTCCCCGCCGTATACGATATGCTCAGAAAGGGTAGCGAAGAAGCCGAAAAAGTGGCGTATAAGACGCTTAACGAAGTAAAGTCGGCGATGAGAATAAACTATTTCTCCGACGAAGAACTCATAAGAACTCAAACCGAAAAATACAGACGCGGATAATAAAATGGGTAAAAAAAGATACGAAGACGAATTTGAAGGACTTGAAGATTTCGACGAAGTTCCGCTCGAATACTCCGACGAAGAAACCGAAACGATTTTAGACGAAGAAGGGGCTTTAGACGGAACGAGAGAGGAAGTCGAAGAGGTCGCAAAACCGAAAAAGCGTAAAAAAAAAGCCTTTGAACTGACTCCGCCTGCCGATCTCGAAGACGTCGTGGACTATCTTTGCGCGAGAAGACGAAGAAGACTTCGCTACGATATAAGCGACGGACTGTATTACGGCGAGTTCGTCGTAGAAGGAACGGACGGAAAGAATTACGAGGGGATTAAAATCTCCAAAATAATCGACGCCGAAATCAAAGAGGGCGTGAAAAGAGGGCGTATTGCGAAGTACGACGGTCTTAAAGGTAAGGAGTTAAAAGAGGAGTACGCCGACGACCGGGCGTACGAATATGCCGGGCAGGAATTGTGCCGCGGCGGATTGTTGCTTAACGGCGAAACGATAGAGGTTTACGTTTTCGATTGGGACATCCGCGCGTTTCACCACGTCGGCTATATAAGCGGCGCAAAAGCGGAAGAATTGAAGCCTTACCTCGAAGACAGCGAAAAATATACTTACGACGTAAATCTTGCGTTGACGGGCGGGCGGTATAAACGAATAATCGTAAACGACGACGGAAAGTCGGTCTTTGAGAAGGGGGACGACGGCGCGATAGGGCTTTATCTCGACGTAACCGTATTAAACAGAATAGATTGATTTTACGCCGGGCGAAAGCGCCCGGCGTTTTTTATATCGTCTGCAAGGGTATATAATGACATATATATTTACCGTCATCGCGTATGTCGTTGCGGGGCTTGCTTCTATTCGTTCTAAACGGCGGGTTTTTATCGCGTTATTTTTCCGAAATGACGATAAAAATCAGAAAATAAACGTAAATTCAGTACCTTCTTCGGGCGCGGTGTTTACCGAAATTTTCACGCCTAAGACTTCGGCGATTTTCTTTACGGTAGCGAGCCCCAGCCCGTTTCCGCCTTTTTGTCTTGATTTATCCCCGCGATAGTAGCGGTCGAACATTCTGCGTCCGGTTTCGTCGTCCATGCCGATTCCGTCGTCTTTTATCGTAAGAAAAACTCCGTCCGCCGTTACCCCGTCCGTAACCGTGATTTTCCCGTTGTCGGGCGTGTATTTGACGGCGTTTTCGATTACGTTGAGTATCATTTGCCCGACGAGTTCGGGGTTGGAATTCACCGTAACTTCGTTTAATTCGACTTCGACCTCGATATTTTTCGATTCCCACTTGTCTTGCAGAATAAGTATTTCTTTTCTTGCGGTTTCGCTTAACGAAAACTCTTTTTTGTCCACTTCGAGAGAGTTCGCGCCGAGCCTGTCGAGCAGAAGAGTATTCGCCGTGAGTTCGATAAGTCTGTCCGATTCGGAAACGATAAGCGACAGATATTCTTTCTTTTCTTCTTCCGAAATTTCTCCGCCGGCGACGATTTTCGCAAAGCCTTTAATCGAAACTATCGGCGTTTTCAGTTCGTGCGCGAAGTCGTTTATAAAGTCGGTCTGCGTTTTTTCCACGAAAGCAAGCGCGTCGGACAGCCTTTTCATAACGCGTATAATCGGCTCGTATTCGTTTTTCACGTCCGGCATTTCGACCGAATAATTCCCCGCAAGAATTTCGTCGGCGCATTCTTCGATTTTTTCGTCGTCGGACAGGTGTTTTATCGTTCTTACGACGAACGGAGTAAGTCCCGCGAGTATCGCGCACACGCTTATAAAGGCTATAAGCCCGCCACTTGATTTGCCGCCCGAACCCGCCGCGAAAGCAACGCAAATAAGCATAAATAGAGCGGTTATCAATACGCATACGGCGGCGAAGCAGATTTCTTTTACCGCCTTTACGATCGTTCTTTTATTTTTTTTCATAGTTTATCACCGCCTTGTATCCGAGTCCGCGCACGGCTTTTACGTCTACGCTTTCCGACTTCGAAATTTTTTCGCGAAGTCTGTTTATATGCACGTTAAGCGTGTGGTCGTCTTCGAGTTTTTCGCCCCATATTTCGGTTACCAGATCGTTGCGCGTAAAGATTTTTCCGGGGGAAGAAAGCAACTTGAAGAGCAGCAGGAATTCCTTTTGAGTGAGTTCGATTTTTTCGCCGTTTACGGTTACGGACATTGCCGAATAGTCTGCGGTCAGATCCCCCGCTACGATTTTTTGCTCGTAAGCCGTTCCGGATCTGCGAAGCAGGGCGCGTATACGCAAAATCAATTCTTCTTCGTCTACGGGTTTTACGAGATAATCGTCCGCTCCGCTCAGAAAGCCGTCGCGTTTGTCGGACGAAAGCGATTTTGCGGTAACTATGATTATCGGCAGATCGTGGTATAAAGAACGCAGTTTTTTGGTCAGCGTATAGCCGTTTTCATGCGGCAGCATCACGTCTACCAAGGCGAGCGACGGTCGATTTTCTTCCGCCGATATATACGCTTCCTCGGCGGTTTCGAAGGCTCTCGCCGAAAACCCCGCGTTTTTGAGTAAAACGGTCGTAAGTTTTCTTACCGCGAAATCGTCTTCCGCCACTAAAACGTCGAACATTTTTTCACCTTTACCGATTTTTTAGTATATTATATACTATTTTCGTAATCAAGTAAAGAAAAAGCCGTAAAAATTCACTTTTTTCAAAATTCGTGATTGATTTTTGCCGAGAATAATGTTATTATATAAACGAGGAAGTATTTTTTAACGGAGAAAGTATATGTTAGAACTCAAAAATATCGTCAAGGAGTACAAGACCGCCGACGAAACGGTGGTTGCGCTTAAAGGCGTAAGCACGGAATTCCGCAGCAGCGAATTCGTATCGATTTTAGGTCCGTCGGGTTGCGGAAAGACCACGCTTCTCAACATAATCGGCGGGCTCGATCGCTATACGTCGGGCGACCTTATAATCAACGGCAAAAGCACGAAGGATTTTTCGGATAAAGAATGGGATACGTACCGCAATCATTCGGTAGGTTTCGTGTTTCAGAGTTATAATCTGATTCCGCACCAGACGGTTGCCGAAAATGTCGAACTTGCGCTGACTTTGTCGGGTATCGGAGCGAAAGAACGGCACGCAAGAGCGGTCGCCGTACTTGAAAAGGTGGGGCTTGGGAATAAGATTAACGTTCGCCCCAACCAACTTTCGGGCGGTCAGATGCAAAGAGTCGCAATTGCCCGCGCGCTTATCAACGACCCCGAAATTCTGCTCGCCGACGAACCGACGGGCGCGCTCGACAGTAAAACGAGCGTGCAGATAATGGAACTTCTCAAAGAGATTTCGTACGACCGCCTTATCGTTATGGTAACGCATAACCCCGAACTCGCCGAAAAATATTCGTCGAGAATAATAAGGCTTCTGGACGGCGAACTCGTCGGCGACGACAGACCGCTTTCTTCCGAAGAAGAGGCGATCGAGGCGACGGAAGAGAAAAAAGAAAAACGCACCGACAAGGGCAAAAAGAAAACGTCGATGTCGTTTTTCACCGCGCTTGCTTTAAGTTTCAGAAACCTTATGACCAAAAAGGGCAGGACTTTTCTCGTTTCTTTTGCGGGCAGCATAGGCATTATCGGTATCGCGCTTATCTTGTCGCTTTCAAGCGGGTTTCAGTCGTATATCAACCGCACGCAGGAAGAAACGCTTGCGCGCTATCCGATAACAATTCAGCAGACGTATACCGATATGACCGCCGTTTTAGACGAATTCAACAAAAAAGACGAAGCCGGCGCGTATCCGAAAAACGGCTCGATCAAGCAAAACGATTCGCTGTATAAGATGATTCATACTTACAGCAGCGTACAGGTTACGAACAATCTCGAAAGGTTCAAAAAGGAACTGGATAAAAAGCAATACGACGCGAAAAAGATAACTGCCGTTCAATATACCTATAACATGTCTTTCGATACCTACGTAAAAAGAGGAAGCGACTATGAACGGGTTATGAGTACCGTAGAATGGATGGATAAGACGATGCAGAACACGAACTTTTCAAGTTCGTATATTTCCATGTACGCCAACCTGATGGGCAGTTCGGGTAGGGCGTGGAGCGAAGCCATAAACAACGCCGATTTCATAAAGTCAAAATACGACGTGCTTGCAGGTGATTGGATGGATTTCGATTCCGATCCCGAAGTCGGCGAAATTATGATCGTCGTAGATAAATACAACCGTATACCGGATTATATTTTACCCGCTCTCGGGCTTGCCGACAAAGACGAATTGATGTACGATATCGCAAGCGCGTTGCCCGAATCTGTCGGCAGCGCGTATAAGGCGATGTACGGAATAGAAAAAGTCGCCGACGAGGACAAATTTGCCGTAAAGCATAAAGACTTAAAGGTTGAAGATCTGGTCGGTACGGAATTCTCGCTCGTTCTCCCCGCCGCGTACTATTACAAAGACGACGCCGGGGATGCGTCGTATAAATACGCGCTTTGGCCGAAAGATGACGTTACGGTGATTTCGCAGAGCGTCGTAGACAAAGCGGTGGCGGCTGGTAAAAAGGTAAAGGTCGTAGGCGTTATTCGTCAGAAAGAGAACGTTTCTTCGGGCGCGCTGTCGAGTAATATCGTGTACAGTCCCGCTCTTACGAAGACTCTTTTAGATATGGTCGGTAATGAAGCCGTAGTAAAATCTCAGATGGCGAATAATGAAATAGACGTTACTACGGGCAGAGCGTTTACCGCAGATTCATCGTACGATTCCAATATGCTTAAATTCGGTTACGCCGACGAAGATAAACCCGTGTCGATAGCCATTTACGCTTCGTCGTTCGCGAATAAAGATTATATCGAAAGTTATATCGCGAGTTACAATAAAAAGGTCGAAGCCGAGGGCGAAGACGGTAAAAAAGACAAAATTTCGTATACCGACTATACGGGAATGATGATGAGTTCGATTACCACCATTATAAACGCGGTGTCGTACGTTCTTATCGGATTCGTTTCGGTGTCGCTTATCGTTTCGTCTATAATGATAGGCATAATAACGTACATTTCGGTACTCGAACGAATAAAAGAAATAGGCGTTTTAAGGTCGCTCGGGGCGTCGAAACGCGACGTGGCAAGGGTGTTTAACGCCGAAACGCTTATAATCGGCTTTGCCGCCGGAATTATCGGTATAGGAATAACCGTTCTTCTCAATATTCCGGTCAGCGCGATAATTTTCAAACTTTCCGGCATTAAAAACGTTGCGGCGTTGCCGTGGCAGGGCGGACTTATTCTCGTAGGCATATCTATGCTGCTTACGTTTATCGCGGGGCTTATTCCGTCGAGAATAGCGAGTAAAAAAGATCCGGTGGTCGCTCTTCGCTCCGAATAACGCGTATCATTATATATTGAGTACATAAAAGACTTGAAAAAGCGGCTACGAAAAGCAAAATTTTCGTTGCCGCAATTTTTTTTGGATATTTTTTGAAAAATTGCAAAATTTTGCTTGACATACTAAATTCGGTGTGGTATTATGTGTAGGCTCACTTTTGTGGGCTTGAAAAAATACGTCGTTCCGTGCGAAGGAATGCGAGCCTGCGGAGTGCAGGAGATTGAAGATTGACAACTGCATAGAAAGTTAATAATTTAAGTATGAATAGAGATATTCATA
>ENA-UERG01001233-UERG01001233.1-human-gut-metagenome-genome-assembly--contig:-NODE-1233-length-22267-cov-4.954123_pt1 | contig 22267 bp, 20 predicted proteins | sample MGYA00242954_ERZ507954 | MGnify/ENA primary metagenome ERZ507954 (study PRJEB26167, sample SAMN06115478) | human gut metagenome | host: Homo sapiens | place: China:Sichuan | collected 2015-01-21... | reverse complement strand
AAGTAGCATATCCCGCCGCTGTCAAGGGTCTGCGTGACCGTAACCGGTCACTCCGATGCATGTTGCTGACGCGGCATCCTTGACAGCACCGCCGGGACATGCTCCGAGGCATCCAAGCGGGGCTTGGCACCCCCCTCGCCGGACCTCCCGGCGCAAAACTTCATTTTCCCGGATACAATTTTGCGAAAAACGATTGACAGAACCTCGGTCAGAACATCTTCTCAATATCCTCGCGTGTAAAGGTCTGCGCTTTGTCGCAGAAACGGCAATTGACAGTCAGGACAGGCGGCTTACCCTCGGCGACCTGCTCGTCCAGCAGTTTCAGAAGTTCGGGCTTCCCGAGTGTGATGAGCGCCCGGGATACGCGGTCGCGGTTGCAGGTGCAACGGTAGGCAACATCCAATTCGTCAAAAATATCGTAGGGGATATCCCGCAGGGCGATGTCAGCAATCGCTTGATTGGTCATGCCTGCGTCAAAGAGCGCGGAAACATTGGAGAGATCCCGCGCGTTCCGCTCCAGAAGGTCGATGACGCGGTTGTCGGCGAAGGGGAGGAGCTGAACCAGAACGCCCCCTGCCGCGCGGCAGGTTCCGTCTGTCCCGATCAGAACGCCGAGGGCACAAACGGTTGGGATCTGCTCGCTTTGCGCAAAGTAAGCGGCAATGTCCTCGGCAACCTCGCCGCTGACCAGCGGAACGGACCCGTTATAAGGCTCGTCCCCACCCATGTCGCGCACAATCGTGAGCAGTCCGCGACCGACTGCGCCGCCGACGTCCAATTTGCCGTTTGCCTTCAGCGGCAGATCGACTGCGGGGTTCTGAATGTAACCGCGCACGTTCCCGATGTAGTCAGAGACCGCAATGACTTTGCCCGCAGGTCCGTCCCCGTTCAGCGTAACTGTGATGGTATCGGTTTTTTCGCCGAGCATACAGCCCATAACAGACGTGCCTGTCAGCAGTCTGCCGAGCGTTGCCGAGGCAGTTGGCGCGGTGTGATGATAGCCGATTGCCCGGTTGACGATCTCTGTGGAATTGATGACATGAATCCGCGCGCTTCCGTCTGCGGTCATGGCGCGGAGAATGGTTGATGACATATTGGATTCCTCTTTTTTTATTTGATGGCGCGCGCCGCAAAATACCAACGCTCGGTTTGCCCGGTTGGGGCGGAGAAGCGGTAGTCGGAAAACAGTCCGAGCAACTCCATCCCCGAGGTTGCGAGTGCAGAACGGATCTCTTCCAAATCATAGCAACGCTCCTGCTGATGCTCATCGGAGCGCAGGTAGGAGCCGTCCGGTTGTCCCTCGAAAATGGAAAGGTCAAAATCGCAGACGCGTGTCTTTTCGTCGTAAAAATTCTGCCATGCGCAGAAAATATCCGTCCCGCCGTCCTCTTCCGGGCGCTCGGCTTCCAATACATAGGCATTGTTGCCGTAAACCGTGCGGAATTTGTGCGGCGTGTTCATATCGAACAGGAACAGCCCGCCGGGATCAAGGTAGTTGTGCACGGTTCGGAAACAGGCGGCAAGGTCGCCGTTGCCGAGAAGATAGTTCAGACTGTCCAGACAGCAGACAACCGCGCCGACCGTTCCGTACAGTTCGAACGAGCGTATATCCTGCTCCAGAAACAGCACGTTTGAATCTTCGGGTTTGGCGGCATAAGCGCGGGAGAGCATATCGGCGCTTCCGTCAACGCCGATCATGTCGTAGCCCCGCCGTGACAGTTCCAACGTCATGATTCCGGTTCCGCAGGCAAGATCCAGTACCAATTCGGGGCGGGCGGGAAGATAACGGTCAAAGCATTGCTCGATAAAATCCGCCCATGCGGTGTAATCGATCTCCCGATTGAGCAGATCGTAAACGCCCGCGAGCGCGCGGTATCCTTCACATCCGCTCATGAATCGGTCGACATACGGCGCTTTTCGCGGCGCTCGGTTTGATCAAGGCGTTCAAGAACCGTCAGATATCCGTCGCTGCCGTACTTGAGACAGCGGTTGACGCGGCTGATGGTTGCGGTGGAAAGTCCCGTCTGCGCGGCGATTTCGGAATAGATACAGTTATCGGAGAGCATTTTTGCCGCCTGAAGTCTGCGGGACATTTCGGTCAGCTCCGAAATTGTGCACAGATCCTCAAAAAAGGAGAAGCATTCCTCCGGAGTTTGTAGCGTGAGAATGCCGCGGATCAAATATTCAACGTTTTTATCCGGCTTGCGATTGCGCATGACGGTGTTCCTTTCTTCTGCTTTATATTCTCTTATGTAATATCATACCATAAAACAGGGAAAAAGTAAAGAGAAAATGAAAAACTTTTGCCGGATTTTTGGTTGACGCGAAAAAAGAAAGATGTGTGAAAAATGCAAAAAAAGGGGAAAAGGTCTTGACAAAACGTCACAGGTAGGGTATAATATAATAAATAGGCAAGGAGGGTATACTTCTATGAGCAAAATTACAGAACTTTTACATACCGGAGTGGGCGATCTGCTCATCAAGGTCAATAACCGTTTCGATTGGCTCGCCGAAAAAACAGGTTGGAACACCACCGTTTTCTATGTAGTGGCAATTGCGGTTGCCGTTGTGATCGGACTGTGGGCAATGCGCCTGATTAAACCGATCAGCGCGCTTGCGATCGGCGGCGTCGGCTATCTGGCCGGAACTGAGATCTACCGCCTGTTGGTTTCCAATATCGGATTCATGGAAAAGTGGCCCGACTGGGGAAAATATGTTCTCGGCGGTGTTCTCGCAGTGATTCTTGTAATCCTCGGTTGGAAGAAGTGTCTGCATGCGGTTCTGGTGATTTATGCGGTTGCGGGTTACTATTTCGCTTCTTACTATTTCGCCAATAATGTGTTGGTCGGAATTGCGGGCGCTTTGCTTCTGACTTTGCTGGCGGCTTTTGTGGTTCGCTTCGCGTTCATTCTGGTGACCAGCGCCGGGAGCGCATACCTTCTGGTTCTTACGCTTGGGAAACTGCTTCCGAAAGTCAGCTTCCTGCAGCTTGCGGGCGCTGAGAGAACCGTTCCGCTCTGCGTGTTCGGAACCGTTGCCATTGTGCTGTTCCTGATCCAGTGCGAAACCACCAGAAGCTACGAATTGGGATAAAAACGAAAGAAAAAACCGACCGATTTCCTGCGGGAATCGGTCGGTTTTTTTTACATCTGTTTTCGCATCTTTTCCAGAGCCGCTTTTTCAAGCCGTGAAACCTGCGCCTGCGAGATCCCGATCTCTCCCGCAATTTCCATCTGGGTTTTGTTGCGCCAGAAGCGAAGCTGAATGATATTTTGCTCGCGCGGGGTCAGGCGCTTCATTGCGTCGCGCAGAACGATATTTTCGAGCCACATGGCGTCGCCGTCCGAGGAGTCGGAAAGCTGATCCATCAGATACAACGCGTCGCCGCCGTCGTTGTAGACCGGCTCATAAAGCGAGAGCGGTTCGACAATCGCTTCCATCGCGTTCAGAACCGCCTCCTTTTTCTCTCCGAGCCTTGCGGCAATCTCGTCTACGGTCGGTTCGCTTTCCTTTGCGGCAATCAGTTCCTCCCGAGCCTGCAGGGCGCGGTAAGCGAGGTCACGCGTGGAACGGCTGATGCGGATGGCGTTGTTGTCGCGCAGATACCGTCGGATTTCACCGATAATCATCGGAACAGCATAGGTCGAAAATTTGACATCCAGATCGAGATTGAAGTTGTCAACCGCTTTGACCAATCCGATGCACCCGACCTGAAACAGATCGTCCATGCTTTCCCGCCTGCCCGAGAAGCGCTGAACGATGGAGAGCACCAACCGCAGATTTCCCGATATCAGTTCCGAGCGGGCGCGCTCGTCTCCCGAACGGGCGCGGAGCAGAAGGGAACGCTTTTCCTCGTCGGTCAGAACCTTGAGATGTGAGGTGTTGACCCCGCAGATTTCAACCCGATTTCGTTGCATGATAAACCTCGCTTGTGTGAGATACTTTGAGTATTGACGATCGGGTGGGGCGGTTATACAGGAAAAAAGCCCCAACGGCGTGACAAAAAGAAAGATTTTTGGTCAAACCTCTTGACACATTCCGAAAAGCATGGTATAATAATTGTAATCTTGGGGGACACGGTGCTCTGTCGCCAAGGCGCTCCCCGTGACAAAACCATTTGAATTGCGAGGTAAAAAATGAAACACACGAATCATTTCAAAAAAGGGTTTACCGCTGTTGAGCTTTTCTTTGTTATTGTGGTGATCGTTGCACTTGCCGCGTTTCTGATTCCTCATTTCATGAACCTGAAGAATGTGAAGAACGAAACCGCCGCAATGCAGGACGCCGCGAACGTTCTCAGCCGTGACCTGATTCACGCGGGCGGCGCGCTGACCAACATGGACGATGTGACCGTGGAAAACGGCGAGGAAGGCAAACAGTACTACATTTCCTATACCTACACGCTCAAAGAGGGCGACACGCTTGCCGATAACTCCTACACCACCGAGGATCAGATTACCTATACCAAGGCGAGCGAGGGCACGGTCGGAACCGAGTATTATGTGCTTGGAATCTTTAACGGCATCTATGACGCCGAGACCGACGGTTACACTGTGAGCATTGAGAAGTCGGGCAAGACTTACAACTGCGTGTTCGAGAAGAACGAGTGGACCGTTAAAGCAAAATAAAAAAGAATGATACCGAAGCACTCGGCGCCATTAGGGTGTCGGGTGCTTTTCTTTCGGAGGTGCAAAATGTTGGAGGCAATGCGGATCACCCTGAACGATCCCGATGTGTTTGCGGTCACGGCGTTTCTGGCGGGACTGATCGGGGTATGCGTTGGAAGTTTTCTCAACGTGGTGATCTATCGTCTGCCGCGAGGGATGAGCCTTGCCATGCCGCCGTCGCACTGCCCGAGTTGCAATCGCAGACTGCGGTGGTTCGAAAACATCCCGATCCTGTCCTATCTCTTCCTGCGCGGGCGGTGCAGAACCTGTCGGGCGCGCATTTCTCCGCGCTATACCGTGGTCGAACTGGCGAACGGTGCACTGTGGGTGGCGGCGGTGTTCGTGTGGCGGAACAATATCCTCATGGCGGTGGTAGCGGCGCTCGCCGTGTCGGTGTGCCTTTGCGTGTGCTTCATCGATTGGGAGCAGGGAATGATCCCGGATCGATTCCATATCATGCTTGCATTGCTTGCCATCCCCGCAACGCTTCTGGACACCTACGATGGATGGACTTCCCATGTTATCGGTGCGGCGGCGGGCGGCGCGGCGCTTGCGTTGGTCGGATTTCTGGTATCGAAACGGATCGGGCGGGAAGCGCTCGGTTGGGGGGATGTGAAGTTCGTCGCGGTCAGCGGGGCGTTTCTCGGTTGGAAGCGGCTTTTGCTGACGCTTCTGCTCGCCTCGGTCGGCGGATGCCTTTGGTCGCTGATCCGGAGAAGGGGCGAGAAGCAAAAAACGGTTGCGTTCGGTCCGTTTCTGACCTTTGGTTTTACGGCGGCTCTGTTTGCAGGAGAACCGATCATCCGCGCGTACCTGTCGCTTTTCGCATAGTAGGACAAACGGGAAAGAAAATTTTCGGAACTGTATATTTGTCAATGATGTGAGACCAAAAAGATGAAAAAATAATCAAGCTCAAGGAATCAGGGCGGCGCGTCGAGGAGAGATCATCGCCCGCCAAGGACCTTTTGAACTTGATTCGGACTTTTCCATCCGAGAACCGCCATGGGAATGTTGTTGGAACGGTACAAATACCGCTTCATCTGCGTCTGCAGGTCAGAGAAGGAATAGAAGCGCAGATCATTGTAAAATCGTTCTTGGTCGTTCCGATGACTCCTTTCCACTTTTCCGTTATGCCACGGTGTCCGCGGTCGGATCAATTTGTTCCGGATGCGGTATCTGTTGCAAAACACATCCAAGGGGTGGATGCGGCTTGTTTTAAACGGATGCGTAAACTCCCCGCCGTTATCTGTTTGCAGGATACCCGGAGCATAGCCGAAGAACAGAATCGCCCGCTTGAAGAAGTCTACGGTGGAAAAGCTGCTGTGTTCCTCATATGCACAGAGAAACCGTTTTCGGGACGCTTCCTCTATGACCGTATATTGATAGAATTTCTCCCATCCTTGCCGGAATAACAGGCATTCGGCACATATTTGACATCCATTTGCCACTTTTCACCGATAGAGGTCGGTGTATCGTATGTTCCGGTGTGTTTGGACTTTTTCTTTGTGGATTCGGGTTTCTTCCTGAATCCGAGACGGACGAATACGCGGTATAGAGAATCGGGATGATGGCGGTAGGCTTTGTCTTCCCGCAGCTTTCCGTACAGTTCGCAGACGGAGATGTTCGGATTCCGGCGGTGGTAATCGCAAATCCACTTCAATTCCTGTTCGGTGTGGGCGTTGGGGTGCGGAGTATGCGGTTTGTGGGATTTGTTTTGCAAGGATTCCTTTGTTCCGTCATAGGCGTGATTCCGGCGCATCAGGGAGGCTTTTGAGATGTGATACCGCCGACAGACGAAAGAAATGTTCTTTGTTTGACGATAAATTTCCACTGCGTGCAATTTTGTTTCCAAAAGGTGTGGACAATAGCGCTTTTTTGTGGTATAAATCATTCATGGTGATTGAGTCCTTTCTGTTAAGTGGGGTTAGGGGGAATTCTATTCTGTCAGAACTCAATCACTTTTTCTATAGCTTTTTCGCTTTTGGTCTCACACCTATTGTAACACAACAACAAACGGGAAAGAAAATTTTCGGAACCCCTTGACAAAAGCTGCGATTTGTGGTACAATAGAGAAAACAAGATAAGGGTTACCGATTGTGGCGGGGCAGACGGTCGTCGGAAGCGGAGAACCTGAGCGGGGCAATAGATGCCCGTTTCTTTCCGTATCCAACCTGCCCCCATCGGACAGGTTTTTTTACCCTTTGGAAAGGAGAACGAAGCATGACGATTCGCACCGACCGATTCGAAAATCCGGCAATTCGTCCCGTGTTGGAACTGTTTGCCAAGGGCGACGGTCTTGTTCCTGTTTTTTCCGATTCCTATTTGATATGTCCGGCCTTCTGTGACGTTCACGTTCACATGAGAGAGCCGGGCTTTTCTTATAAGGAGACCATCGGAAGCGGAAGCCGCGCGGGGGCGCGCGGCGGGTACACGGCGCTGTGTGCCATGCCGAATCTTGATCCTGTTCCCGACACGCCCGGGACGCTTGCCGTCGAGGAGGAGATCATCCGCCGCGACGCGGTGATACGGATTCTGCCCTACGGAGCGATTACGATGGGCGAGGAGGGAAAACGGCTTTCGGATATGGAAGGCATGGCGTCGCGCGTCTGCGCATTTTCGGATGACGGGCGCGGGGTGCAGGATACGGGACTGATGCGGGAAGCCATGTTGCGGGCGCGGGCGCTCGGCAAAATCATCGTGGCGCACTGTGAGGACAAGTCCCTGCTTGACGGAGGATACATCCACGACGGCGATTATGCGCGGGCGCACGGACATCGCGGAATCTCTTCGGCGAGCGAATACAAACAGGTGGAACGCGACTTGCTTCTGGCGGAGGAAACCGGCGTTGCCTATCATGTCTGCCATGTTTCCACCAAAGAGAGCGTGGAACTGATCCGACAGGCAAAGCGGTCTGGCGTGAATGTGACCTGCGAGACTGCGCCGCACTATCTGGTGCTGACCGACCGCGATCTGGAAGAGGACGGGCGTTTTAAGATGAACCCGCCGCTGCGGAGCGAAGCGGATCGCGAAGCGTTGCTGGAGGGGATTGCGGACGGAACGGTTGATATGATTGCAACCGACCATGCGCCGCACAGCGTAGAGGAAAAGGCGCGCGGATTGCAGGGCAGTCTGTTCGGCATTACGGGACTGGAAACGGCGTTTGCGGTTCTGTATACGAAACTGGTTCTGGGCGGAGTGCTGACGACAGGGAAGCTGACCGACCTGCTCGGCACAAATCCGCGGCGGCGGTTCGGAATTCCGACCTGCGGGGAAGATTATGCCGTGTTTGAGTTGGTAAGCCCTTACACGGTTGACCCCACGCGTTTTGCGTCGATGGGAAAAAGCACACCGTTCGCGGGGTGGACGGTGAAAGGAAGATGCGTGGCAACGGTCACGGGAGGGAAAACGGTATGGCAAGAATTTACGACGGAAAACTGATTCTGGAGGACGGAAGCGAATACTTCGGGTATCGCTTCGGCGCGGCGGACGAACGCATTTGCGAGGTGGTGTTCAACACCTCGATGGTCGGGTATCAGGAGATTATCTCCGACCCGTCCTACACCGATCAGGCGGTGGTGATGACCTACCCGCTGATCGGAAACTACGGCGTCAACAACGAGGACAACGAAACGCGGCATCCGAGCGTGAGCGCACTTCTGGTGGGCGAGTGCAACGACGAACCTTCCAACTTCCGCAGCACGCGGAGTCTTTCGGACTGGATGAAATCCTGCGGCATTGCGGGATTGGAAGGACTGGATACCCGCCGCCTGACGGGAAGCATCCGCGACAGGGGAAGCCGACTGGGGCTTCTGACCTCCGCCGACACGCCGACCGAAGAAGGCGTGCGACGCATCGGCGCATATCGCGTTCCGCATGACGCGGTGGCGCGGGTGTCGACCAAAAAAGTGCGTTTCTCTCCCGCCGTCGGGAAAACGGTCTGCCGTGTGGCGGCAATCGACTGCGGAATGAAGGAAAATATCGTGCGGTCGCTCAACCGCCGAGGATGCGATGTGACGGTGTTCCCGTTTGACACGCCCGCAGAGGAGATCGAGCGGATGAATCCTGACGGGCTCTTCCTTTCCAACGGACCGGGAGACCCGCAGGACGTTACGCCGGTTATCGGCTTGGTGCGCCAACTGCGCGGAAAACTGCCGATTTTCGGAATCTGCCTCGGTCACCAGATGATCGCGCTTGCTTACGGCGCAGAAACATACAAGCTGAAATTCGGTCATCGCGGCGGAAACCATCCGGTCAAGAATCTTCTGAACGGACGGGTGGAAATCACCTCGCAGAACCACAGCTACGCGGTGCGGGAATCGTCTGTTGCGGGAACGGGACTGGAAGTTACGCACGTCAATCTGCTTGACGGAAGCGTGGAAGGCTTGCGGTGCGAGCGGGACTGCGTGTTCTCGGTGCAATACCATCCCGAAAGCGCCCCAGGCCCTGAGGACAGCGGGTATCTGTTCGATCTGTTCACGGAAAACATGAAACGCTTTGGAGGAAACCGAAATGCCTAAAAGACAGGATCTGAAAAAAGTGATGGTCATCGGAAGCGGACCGATTGTCATCGGTCAGGCGGCGGAGTTCGACTACGCGGGAACGCAGGCGTGTCTGGCATTGCGCGAAGAGGGCTACGAAGTGGTGCTCTGCAACTCCAACCCCGCAACCATCATGACCGATACCACCGTTGCGGACAAAGTTTACATGGAGCCGCTGACGTTGAAATATGTGGCGAAGATCATCCGCTACGAGCGCCCGGACGCGATTATCCCGGGGCTTGGCGGACAGACGGGACTGAACCTTGCAATCCAGCTCGAGAAGAAGGGGGTTCTGCGGGAATGCGGAACAGAACTGCTCGGAACAAAGAGCACAAGCATTGAACGCGCAGAGGATCGCGAACTGTTCAAGAAGCTGTGCGAGGAAATCGGCGAGCCGGTTTGCCCCTCGGAGATTGCGAAGAGCGTGGAGGACGGACTTGCGGCGGCAGAGCGGATCGGATATCCCGTGGTTCTGCGCCCTGCGTTCACGCTTGGCGGAACAGGCGGCGGCTTTGCCGCAAACGAGGAGGAATTCCGCATTCTGATGGCGGGCGCGTTGGAACTGTCGCCCGTGCATGAAGTGTTGGTTGAAAAGAGCGTCAAGGGCTACAAGGAAATTGAATACGAAGTTATGCGCGACGCAAACGATACCGCGATTGTGGTCTGCAATATGGAGAACCTCGATCCGGTCGGAGTTCACACGGGGGATTCGGTTGTGGTCTGCCCGAGCCAGACCCTGACCAACCGCGAATACCAGATGCTCCGCAACAGCGCGCTGAAACTGATCCGAAGCCTTGAAATCGAGGGCGGCTGCAACGTACAGTTTGCGCTTGACCCGGATTCTTTCCAATACTATGTGATCGAGGTCAACCCGCGCGTGTCGCGTTCTTCGGCTCTGGCAAGCAAGGCAAGCGGATTCCCGATTGCGCGGGTGTCGGCAAAGATTGCGGTCGGACTGCGGCTTGACGAGATCATGCTGCCCAACACGCCCGCATCGTTTGAACCGGCGCTCGACTATGTGGTAACCAAAATGCCTCGTTTCCCATTTGACAAATTTGCAAGCGCCTCCAACCGGCTTTCCACGCAGATGAAGGCGACGGGCGAGGTCATGAGCGTTGGTCGGACGTTGGAGGAAAGCCTGCTCAAGGCGGTGCGGTCGCTGGAAATCGGCGCATACCATCTTTTCTCCGCCAAAGCCGAGGCGATGACCGACGGCGAGTTGTGGGACTATATCGCCAATGCAACCGACGACCGCCTCTTCATGCTCGCCGAACTGTTGCGGCGCGGAGCGGAAGTTGACAAACTGTTTGAAGTCACGAAGATCGACCGCTTCTTCCTGCGGAAGCTCAGACACATCGTGGAACTCGAGCGTGCGCTTGCGGCTGCGCCGAACGACCTTCCTGAACTGGCGGAATGCAAGAAATACGGGTTCTCGGATCGTGCGGTTGCCAAGCTGTGGAACACGACCGAGGAAAAGGTCTGCAGGATGCGGAAGGAAGCGGGTATCGTTCCCGTGTTCAAGGCGATCGACTCCTGCGCTTCGGAGTTTGACGCATATATTCCGTACTATTACTCCACCTATGCCGAGGAGAACGAGGCACGGCGGGATACGGGCAAGCCGAAGATTGTGGTGCTCGGCGCAGGGCCTATCCGCATCGGGCAGGGTGTTGAATTCGATTATTCCACGGTTCACGCGGTGCAGACCATCAAAAAATCGGGCTATGAGGCGATCATCATCAACAACAACCCCGAAACGGTGTCCACCGATTACACCACTTCGGATAAACTCTATTTCGAGCCGCTGACCGCAGAGGACGTGATGCACATCATCGAACTGGAAAAGCCCGAAGGCGTGATCGCCTCTCTTGGCGGACAGACCGCGATCAACCTTGCCGAAAAACTGGCGGCGCGCGGCGTGAAGATCATCGGAACAGACTGCGAGGCAATCGAGCGTGCGGAGAACCGCGACGTGTTCGAACGTCTGCTTGCCGATCTCGGAATCCCCGAGCCGAAGGGACGTGCGGTGACCAACGTGGAGGACGGCGTGAAGGCAGCTGAGGAAATCGGCTATCCCGTTTTGGTGCGCCCGTCGTTCGTACTGGGCGGAAGAGCCATGCGGATTGTGGCGGACGAAGCGGGCTTGCGGCATTACCTGCAAAGCGCGGTGGAAGTTGACCGCGACCGTCCCGTTCTGGTGGATCGCTATATTGTCGGAAAAGAAGTTGAGGTTGACGCCATCTGCGACGGGCGGGATGTGTTTGTCCCGGGCATCATGGAACTGGTTGAGCGAACCGGCATTCACAGTGGCGACAGCATCAGCGTTTACCCGCCGTTCAGCATCTCGGATCGCGTCAAGGGCGTGATTCTGCAGTACACCAAGCGGTTGGGGCTTGCCATCGGAATTGTGGGGCTGTTCAACATTCAGTTTATCGTAGACCGCAACGACGAAGTGTTCATCATCGAGGTCAACCCGCGCTCGAGCCGCACTGTGCCGTTCCTCTCCAAGGCAACCGGCTACAGTCTTGCGGATATCGCAACCGAGGTGATTCTCGGCAAGTCGCTGAAGGAGCAGGGCATCTTTGACCTTTACGCACCCGAAAAGAAGCGGTACTATGTCAAAGTTCCCGTGTTCTCTTTCAGCAAAATCACGGGTGTGGACGCGTCGCTTTCTCCCGAGATGAAATCCACGGGCGAGGCGATCGGTTACGACGACAAACTCAACCGTGCGCTCTACAAGGCGTTGCAGGCTTCGGGCATGAAGCTGCACAATTACGGAACGGTATTTGTAACCGTCTGCGACCGCGACAAGGAAGAAGCGCTTCCGTTGGTGCGCAGATTCTATAACCTCGGTTTCAATATCGAGGCAACCGAGGGAACTGCGCGCTTCCTCAGGCAGAACGGCATCCGCACGCGGATTCTCGGCAAACTCGGCGAGGGGTCGCACGATATTGAAGACGCCCTGCGGCAGGGACATATTGCCTATGTCATCAACACGGGCGATGTGGCAAGCGAGGAGCAAAAATCCGACGGACACCGTATCAGACAGCTTGCAACCGAGAACACTATCACCATGTTCACGTCGCTTGACACCGTGCGTGTTCTTCTGGATGTTCTGGAAGAAACCACGCTCGGCGTGTCGACGATCAATTCCTGACGGGAGGTCAAAATGAAAGAAGTCAACTATACCGTTGAAAGCAATCGCAGAATCGCGCGGGATATCTGGGAAATGGTTCTTTGCGGCGACAATTCGGCAATTACACGCCCCGGGCAGTTCGTCAATCTTCTGATTGAGGGCTGTTATCTGCGCCGCCCGCTGTCGGTCTGCAATGTGGAGAGTGACCGCCTGACCTTGATCTACAAGGTGGTGGGAAAGGGAACGGAAATCCTTTCCCGCACGCAGTCCGGAACGGTGATCAATACGCTTTCCGGACTTGGAAACGGCTTTGACGTGACCCGCGCGGGAGAGCGCCCGCTTCTGGTCGGCGGCGGAGTCGGAGTTCCTCCGATGTATCTGCTTTGCCGCAGACTGATCGAAAACGGCGCAAAGCCGGTTGTGGTTCTCGGGTTCAACACGGCGGATGACGTCTTTTACCGCGCGGAATTCGAGGCGCTCGGCGCAGAAGTGCACATTGCCACGGCGGACGGCTCGGTGGGAACGCGCGGGTTTGTGACCGATGTTGTAAAGAATCTGGATTATACCTACTTTTACACCTGCGGACCGCTTCCGATGTTCTATGCACTGGAACGTACGGTCAAGGCCGCAGGGGAATACAGCTTTGAGGAACGCATGGGCTGCGGGTTCGGCGCCTGTATGGGGTGCTCCTGCAAAACGAAATACGGAACGAAGCGCATCTGCGTGAACGGTCCGGTACTGAAACGGGAGGAGATCATCTGGTGAATACAAAAGTCAATCTGTCGGGATGGGAACTGGATAACCCGATCATTCCCGCAAGCGGAACTTTCGGATACGGTCGCGAATTTGCGGCGCTTTACGATCTGGATATTCTCGGAACATTTTCCTTCAAGGGCACGACGGTGGAAGAACGCTTCGGCAATCCCACGCCGCGCATCGCGGACAGCTATGCGGGCATCGTCAACTCCATCGGGCTTCAGAATCCCGGAGTGGATCATGTTATCGCGTATGAACTGCCCGATATGAAAAGCTTCTTCCACAAAAAAGTGATTGCCAACCTCAGCGGCGCGACCACGGAGGAATACGTCACGCTGGCGGAGAAACTCGGGAAAGAAGAGCAGGTCGGCATTCTGGAAGTCAACATCAGCTGCCCCAATGTGCGGTGCGGCGGAATGTCGGTGGGGACTTCTCCCGAAAAAGCAATGGAGGTTACCAAAGCCGTCAAGGCGGTGGCAAAGAAGCCTGTCTATATGAAGCTTTCGCCGAACGTGACCGACATTGTCTCCATTGCGCTTGCCTGCGAAGAGGGCGGCGCGGACGGCATCAGCATGATTAACACGCTGGTGGGAACGCGGATCGATCTGCGGCGGCGGAAGCCGATTATCGCAAACAAGATTGCGGGTTACTCGGGGAAGGCGCTCTTTCCCGTGGCGCTCGGCATGGTGTACAAGGTTTTTGCGGCGGTGAAGATTCCGATCATCGGCATCGGAGGAGTTTCGTCGGCGGAGGACGCGCTCGAAATGATGATGGCGGGCGCAACTGCGGTCGGCGTGGGCGCGGCAAATCTGATTGATCCTTATGCCTCCAAAAAAATCGTGGAGGATCTTCCGCGCGTGATGGAGAAATACGGAATTGAAAATCTGACCGATATCATAGGAGCGGCACACAATGGATGAAAAGGTAATTATTGCACTGGATTTTGACAGTGCGGAAACGGTTTACGCGTTTCTCGATCGCTTCGGCGGCAAGCGGCTGTTTGTGAAGATCGGCATGGAGTTGTTCTATGCCGAAGGACCTGCCATTGTGCGCGAAATCAAGCGGCGCGGGCATAAAATTTTCCTCGATCTGAAGCTGCACGACATCCCGAATACCGTCGGGAAAGCCATGCGGGTGCTTTCGGGGTTGGATGTGGATATGTGCAACCTGCACGCTTCGGGAACGAAAGAAATGATGGAAGCGGCGGTGCGGGGGCTGACCCGTGCGGACGGAACACGTCCGCTCCTGATTGCGGTCACCCAGCTGACCAGTACCGACGAGCGGGCTTTGCATGAGGAACTGCTGATCGACCGCCCGATGGAAGAAGTCGTGCTGTCCTATGCCGCGCGCGCAAAGGAAGCGGGACTCGACGGCGTGGTCTGCTCGCCCCGCGAGGCGGGAGCGGTTCATGCGCGGTGCGGAAAGGAGTTTCTGACCGTTACCCCCGGCGTTCGCTTTGCGGAGGGGGATAAGGGCGACCAGAAGCGGGTCATGACGCCGGCTGAAGCGAAGAAAATCGGATCGGATTACATTGTGGTCGGCAGACCGATTACCGCTGCGCCCGATCCGGTGGCGGCTTACGGGCGCTGCGTCAGAGAATTTTCCGGAAACGAATAAGGAGGAGACAGGAATGGAAACCATCAAGGAAACGATTGCAAAAGATCTGCTGTCCATCAAGGCGGTCTTTTTCCGCCCGAACGAGCCGTTTACATGGGCAAGCGGCATCAAAAGCCCGGTCTACTGCGACAACCGTTTGATTCTGACCGCGCCCGCGGTGAGAGGTCGGGTGGAAGCCGCCATTGCGGAAACGGTCAGACGGGAATATCCCGAGACAGAGGTGCTGATGGGAACTTCCACGGCTGGCATTGCGCACGCGGCGATCGCGGCACATCTGATGGGACTGCCGATGGGCTACGTCCGCTCGGGCGCAAAAGACCACGGCAGACAGAACCGCATCGAGGGCAAACTGGAAGCGGGGCAGAAGGTGGTGGTCATCGAGGATCTGATCTCTACGGGCGGCAGCGTGATCGAGGTGGTGGAAGCTCTGCGCGAGGTCGGCGCGGAGGTGCTCGGAATCGTGAGCATCTTCACCTACGGAATGCAGAAGGGGCTTGACCGTCTTGCGGCGGCGAATGTGCGGAATGTCAGCCTGACCGATTTTGATACGATTGCGCGGATTGCGGGCGAGGACGGCTACATCGCGCCCGAAGATGTGAATCGACTGATTGCCTTCCGCAACAATCCTGCGGACGAGAGCTGGATCGGAGGCAGGGCATGAAACATCTGGCGGATATTTCGGATCTGTCGGTCGCGGAGATTGACAGTCTGATCGCGACGGCGGAGGACATCTCCGCGCATCCCGAAAAATATGAGGATGCAATGCAGCACAAAACGCTTGCAACCCTCTTCTTTGAGCCGTCCACGCGCACACGGCTGAGCTTTGAAACGGCAATGCTGTCGCTCGGCGGCAGTGTTGCGGGATTCTCGGACGCGGACACCAGTTCGGCAAGCAAAGGGGAGACGTTGGCAGACACGATTGAAGTTGTGTCGGGTTATGTGGATATCATTGCCATGCGGCACTATGCGGAGGGGGCGCCGTATGTTGCCATGGCGCATTCGGAAGTTCCGATTATCAACGCGGGGGACGGCGGGCATTTCCACCCGACCCAGACGCTTGCCGACCTTCTGACCGTCAAGCGGGAAAAGGGGAGACTGGATCACCTGAAGATCGGTTTCTGCGGCGATCTGAAATACGGCAGGACCGTCCACTCCCTGATTGCCGCAATGGCGCGCTACGAGGGAACCGAATTGGTTCTGATCTCGCCGCCCGAGTTGGCGCTCCCCGATTTCGTTATGGAAGAGACCGTCAAAGCGAAGGGAATTCCCTGCACGGTCTGCGCCTCTCTGGAGGATGCGATCAAAGACTTGGACGTGCTGTACATGACACGCGTTCAGAAGGAACGTTTTTCGGATCTTGCGGAATACGAACGGCTCAAGGATCTGTACATTCTGGACGGAAAAAAGCTGAATATGGCAAAGCCGGACACCATTGTTCTGCATCCGCTTCCGCGCGTGAATGAGATTACCGTGGATGTGGACAGCGACCCGCGCGCCTGCTATTTCAAGCAAACGAGAAACGGCAAGCTGATGCGCATGGCGCTGATTCTGAAACTGATGAACGAGCGGAATCTGCCGGACGCAGACCGCAAGCGCGGAGATGCGGTCACGGGGACATATGCTTGTCCCAATCCGCATTGCGTAACCCGCACGGAGCGGTGTCTGCCGGCGCGCTTCTACCGTGACGCGAACGGCACGGTTCATTGCGGATATTGCGACGGGATGGTCGGTTAAATCCGTGTTTCCTCTTGACAAAGCTGCCGCGCGAGAGTATAATAATGTTGTATTGACGGTGGCTTACGGAGGATGACATGAGAATCCGAAAAAAAGGAATTGCGCTTTTGCTTGCCGTTCTGTTTGTCCTGACGGTGTTTCCGGGGTGCAGAAAAACGGTTTCCAAAACGGATAACTCGGAACTTCCCGCGCTGATTATCGGAAGTGACGAGTATCTGCCGTACTTCTATATGGACAGTGACGGTGATTTTGCCGGGATTGATGTTGATCTTGCGCGGGAAGCCTGCCGCAGACTGGGGTTGCGTGCGGAATTTCGCCAGATTTCCTGGGAGAACAAGGATGAGATGCTTAATAACGGTGACATCGACTGCCTGTGGGGCAGCTTTTCCATGACGGGGCGGGAGGATCAGTACGCATGGGCGGGACCTTATATGACAAGCCGTCAGGTTCTGCTGGTTGCCGAAGACAGCCCGGTTACAACGCTTGCCGATCTGGAAGGTTTGCAGGTCGGAGTCCAGTTTACTTCCAAGCCGGACGAGCTGTTTTCGGCAGGTGCCGGGATTGGCTTTCCGACCCTGCGTTCGCTTTATTGTTTTTCGGGGACAGAGGAACTGTTGGCAGCGCTTCGAAAAGGCTACGTGGACGCCATTGCGGGACATGAAACCATGTTTCTGGAGTACATGAAAACCGCAACCGGACGTTATCGGATACTGGAAGAGCCGCTTCTGGAGGTCGAACTCGGCGTGGCGTTTGCAAAGAACGGAGGCGAGCAGATGGCGGAAAGGCTGACCGGGGTTTTACGCGCCATGTATGAGGACGGTTTTGTTGCGTCGGTTCTGGAACGTCACGGCATTTCGTCGGAAAGGACAACGGTGGGCAAATGAATGCTAAAGCACATAAACCGTTGCATTCGTTTTCCCACAAGATGCTTCTGATCCTTGCGATATTGGGCGGTTGGCTGTTCATCATGGCGCTTGAATATCTTCTCGGCACGAGGGCGGGACTGCTCAAAGCGAAGGCACGGTTGGAAACGGAAAACGCCTACATTGCGGCGCAGTGTATCCGTTACGACGAGGTCAGCGCTGAGGAGAAGACGAAAAGTCTGATCCGGATTGCGGACAAGGCGCTTCGGTTTCAGCGGATTTACCGCGAGGATGACGGCAATCTGAACGAAGAATACTTTCTTGAATATATGGAAAGTTTCCGTTTAACGGGAATTATCCTGACCGAGGACGGGAACGAAACGGGACTTCGCTTTTTTTCGCGTGAAAGGGGGATGTCCGGGATTTGGACTGAAATCCTCGGTTTATCCGCTTCGGTTTCCGGTTGCCCCGGCAAAGTGTATTCGGAACGCTTTTTTCATGACGACGGTTATTGCTACGATTACTCGGTGGTTTCCAGATTGGACAAACCCGGCCTGATTCTGTGCTACGTGCGACAGGAGCCGACTGCGGTGCAAGGGACGGAGTTGTCGGTTCGCACGCTTCTTTCCGGATACTCTTTGATAAATGACGGCATTGTCGCGGTTACAAACGGAAGCCGCGTCATTGGAAGCAACAGCGAGGCACTGCTTGATCAGAATGTCTCGGAGTGTGAACTGATTCGTCTGGCGCAGAATGCAAAAAATCCGAGTCGTGTTCTCCCGAAGATCGATATTAACGGTTCGACTTACTACACGTTGTACGACAGAAGCAAAAATTATTGCATTTATCTGTTCTATCCCGCAAAAGAAGCGTTCACCTCGCGGTCGATGATAATCGCTTATTCCTCGGTTCTGTATGCGCTCCTCGCGGGTGTGCTTCTTTGGATGTGGTTTCGTGCCGAGAGCCGCCGCAGCGTGACCGAAATGCGGAACGCGGAACAGTACCATGCCGAGCTGAGTCGCCTTGCAAACGACGCCATTCGTGCCAACGAAGCGAAAACCGACTTCCTGCGCCGCATGAGTCACGATATCCGCACGCCGGTCAACGGCATCCGCGGAATGCTGGATATGGCGGAATACTACGATAACAATCCCGAAAAGCGCAAAGAATGCTACGGAAAGATGCGGGAAGCATCCGGGTATCTGTTGGAACTTGTGACCGATGTGTTGGATATGAGCAAGTTGGAACAGGGCGATGTGCTGTGGAAGGACGAAAAGTTCCGCATTGACCGCGTGTTCGACGAAATCTGCACAATGATGAAGCAACAGGCGCGCGAGAAGGGCGTGGAACTGACATCGCAAACCGAAAATATCCGCCATCCGTACCTGATCGGCAGTGCGGTTTGCTTCCGCAGAATCTGTCTGAATCTGATCGGCAACGCGATTAAATACAATCGCGCAGGCGGAACGGTTCATGTGGTCTGTCGGGAGGAATGTGACGAAAACGGCGAGACGGAATTCACCTTTACCTGCTCCGATACGGGAATCGGCATGAGCACGGAGTTTATGCGGCATATGTACGACCCGTTTGCACAGGAGGATCGTTCCTTCAAGTCCTCCTACAACGGCACGGGACTTGGACTTGCCATTGTGAAGAAACTCGTTGACCATCAGGGTGGCACGATTGAGGTGGAGAGCACGCAGGGCTTGGGGACAATCTTTACCGTGCGGTTGCACTTCCGGATCGATGCCGATGTCGAGGAACTCACGCAGGCGCGCGCCATTCAGAGTCTTCAGGACAGCGACCATGTTTTGCAGGGCGCGAAAATTCTGATTGCCGAGGATAACGACCTCAACATGGAAATCGCGCAGTTTATTCTGGAGCGCTCCGGTGCAACCGTGTTGCGTGCGGAAAACGGTAAAGAGGCGGTGGAACGGTTCATGGCATCCGCACCCAGCGAGCTGGATCTGATCCTGATGGATCTGATGATGCCCGTGATGGACGGTCTGCTTGCAACGCAGGTGATCCGCGCATCGGGTCATCCCGATGCAAAAACGATTCCGATCATCGCCATGACGGCGAATGCCTACGCAGACGATGTGGAACGTTCGCTGAAGGCGGGAATGAACGGACATCTTGCAAAGCCGCTCGATGCCGGCAAACTTGTGGATACGGTTGCGGACTATTACAAAAGAAAGGCGGAGAATGAGAATCATGACGGTCAGGGAATGTTATGAGAGCCTTGGCGAGGATTACGAAACGGTTGCGGAACGCTTTGGCGACGACGCGATGGTGCGGCATTTTTGCGGGCGCTTTCTGCAGGACGGAAGCTTTGCGGCTCTGACCGAAGCGCTGAAAACAGGCAGTGCGGAAGCCGCTTTCCGGGCGGCGCACACGCTCAAAGGCGTTTGTCTGAATCTCGGCTTTTCATGCCTTGGGAAAGCAGCTTCGGAACTGACGGAATATCTGCGCGGAAGGGGCGATACGGTCGGTTGCGACGCGCTTTATTCTGCTGTTGCAACAGAGTACCGCCGCGTGGCGGATACGCTTCAGGTGTTATAAATTATCATCCTTATACAACCAAAGCGCCGCGGAATCCCGCGGCGCTTTCTGATGCCGATTTTTTGGGGGATAAGTTTGCTCTTTCCTCCATGATCCCGTTTTTTCCACCGATCCGCCCCGCAGACCTTTATATCCTCTGCTCAACTTTTTGCAGGCATTGGTAAAGGAGCGGGTTGAATGCACCGCATTCACCGGATAGAAGCATCGAAATCGCTTCTTTGTGCGAATATGCTTCCTTGTAAATCCGCTTGCTGACCAACGCGTCGTAGCAATCGGCAAGCGCCGCAACCTGCGCGGAGATCGGAATCTCGTCCCCGCATAAACCGTCCGGGTAACCGCTGCCGTCCCAACGCTCGTGATGCCAACGACAGATGTCAATGGCGGTTTTCAGGAGCGGCAGATCGCTGTATTCCCGCATATCCTCCAGAATTTTCGCGCCGATCAGCGTGTGACGGTGCATCATCTCGGTTTCCTCTGCCGTCAGCTTGCCCGGTTTGTTGAGAATCCGCTCGTCGATGCCGATTTTGCCGATATCATGCAACATGGAAGCAGTGGAGATCACTTCGATATCTTCGGTCGTAAGCGCGTAACGGTCGGTCACGCCGGCCAATTGTTCCAGAAGAAGCCGCGTCAGGCGGCTGATGTTCAGAACGTGAGAGCCGCGTTCCGAATTGCGGAATTCCACTGCGTGGCTGAAAATGTCAATGATGACCTTTGCGTTTTCCTCTTTTTGCAACATCCGATCCGCAAGCATATTGGCAAGGCGACGTTGTTTTGCGTATAATTTGATGGTGTTCAGCGCACGGTGACGGACGACCTTGCTGTCAAAAGGACGGTTGATGTAGTCGGTGATCCCGAGATTATAGGCGCGGCGGATGGAAACGGCGGAATCGTCGCCCGTGATGATGATAACGGGGATTTCCTCAATCAGGTGCGTTTCATTCATGTAGGCAAGCACGTCAAAGCCGTCCAAGTTCGGCATGACGATGTCAAGCAGGCAAAGGGAAATGCGCGTTCCCTCAGCTTGCAGAACCCGAATGCAGGCTTCGCCGTCCTCGGTTTCAAGAAAGTGAAATTCACAGCCGAGCATGGTAGAGAGAATTTCGCGGTTCAGCGCCGAGTCGTCGCAGATGAGAACCGTCGGCTTCTGCGCCTGAACTTGCGCACTGTGCGTTTCCTGCTCGGTCATGACGCGGTTTTTGTGTTGCTTCGCGAGCATCAGAAGGCGATCTGCACGTTCCAGCGCGTCGCTGACGGTTTCGTCACCGGAAATCACGCCGCCGATGCTGACGGAAAGGCGTTTTCCCGTAGTCCCGAAGGGGTCTGTAACGCCGATCTTTTTGCGCAAGCGGCTGAGAAAAGCGGAAAGGGCGGCTTGGTCTGTCTGCGGAAGGATCAGCAGGAATTCATCGCCGCCGTAGCGGACGAGACGATCATCGGCGCGCAGATTGTCAGTGATGACGCTGACCACGGTACGCAGAACTGTGTCGCCGAGATTGTGTCCGAAAAAGTCGTTGTACAGCTTGAAATCGTCTACATCCATGATTGCAACGCCTGTTCCGGGGGCACGGAGGTCGCGCAGGAATTCTTCGTAGTAGCGGCGGCTGTATGCGCCCGTCAGAACATCGGTATAAAGTTTGTGCGTGCTGTCGGCAAGCGTTTTTCGAAATTCCTCCCGCCCGACGAAGCTGTTAACAAAGTTGCTGTCGGCTTTACGGAGAATCTCAAGGATATGAATCCGACCGTCTAAGCGGACGGGATATGCCATGACCTGCCAGATGACGCCATCCTGAAATTCCAGTTTGGTCTGAACACACCCAGCGCGATACGCCGAGAGGGAAACGCAGCTATGACAGCGGCTGCCGTTCCCGCAGAAAAAGCAGGAGTGCGGCGGGGGAGGACAGGTTTCGTCGGAGAGGACGGACAATTCCTCGGGCGTGATGAGACGAACCGTGGAAAAGAGCGTTCGGTAGGCGTTCGATAACGCCTCGATCTGTTCCTGAGTGTAAGACGGAATGGATTCCATGGCGGATTCCTTTCTTTGGTGATCTGTCTGAAAATCTGCCTTCATTATAACACGAAGAGCAGAAAAAGGCAAGCGATAATTGTAAATTCGCGTTTCCAAAAGTTTTGACGCGCGACAAAATCGGTGCATTTTGTGCAAGGTGACTAAAAAATCGAAAAAAGATTGTGCCGAATGTCAATTGAAATTTCGATCGAACTTTGGTATAATGTTTACAGAAGCATTATTAACGATAATGTCGTAATGGAAGCAAAATCTTGCAAAAAAATTCGGAAAATATGCTTGACAAGGAGGGTGCAGGTCGTGTATAATGCCTTGACAGACAGACAGACAGACAGACAGACAGACAGACAGACAGACAGACAGACAGACAG
>ENA-UERG01001227-UERG01001227.1-human-gut-metagenome-genome-assembly--contig:-NODE-1227-length-22341-cov-9.517562_pt1 | contig 22341 bp, 13 predicted proteins | sample MGYA00242954_ERZ507954 | MGnify/ENA primary metagenome ERZ507954 (study PRJEB26167, sample SAMN06115478) | human gut metagenome | host: Homo sapiens | place: China:Sichuan | collected 2015-01-21... | reverse complement strand
AGACCATGCCCGACACTGCGTGTCGTGCCCGTCTCAAAAGACCATGCCCGACACTGCGTGTCGTGCCCGTCTCAAAAGACCATGCCCGACACTGCGTGTCGTGCCCGTCTCCGGTGTTCCGTGCGGCTCCGCCGTACTCACACCTTCGAGAAAGACATTGTTAATATTTCGATGATATTGATATACCATGCTCCTTGCTTTTGCCGGAATTCGGAATTATGGTAAAATATATCGCGGGAAACAGAAAAAATCCAGTATTTCTGACACGAAAAAATGAAGATCGAAGTTATCTCCTATCAATCCGAATGGCCGCGTTTTTTCGAGGAACTGCGCCGTGCGGCGGTCGAAGCGCTGGCCGGAATCGACGTCGCGGTCGAGCATGTCGGCAGCACGTCGGTGCCGGGACTGGCCGCCAAGCCGGTGATTGACATCGACATCATCCTGCCGCAGTGGGAACGTTTCGGCGAAGTCGTCCGGCGGCTCGGAACGCTCGGCTTCGAGCATCGCGGCGACCTCGGGATTCCGGGCCGCGAGGCGTTCACGCGTTCGCCGCGCTTTGCGTTCGCGCACAATCTGTATGTCTGCTGTCCGGGGACTCCGGCACTTGAAAATCACCTGAAGCTGCGCAATTATCTGCGGAGCCGTCCGGACGAGGCTGCGCGTTACGCGGCGCTGAAGTTCAAGCTCGCCGAACGTTTTCCGGACGATATCGACGCATATTGCCGGGGAAAGACCGACCTGATCGGCGAATTCCTGCTCGCTGCCGGAATCGACTCCGATTCAGTGGCGAAGATCCGCGCGGACAATCTGCGTGATGAGTAAGAACCAGGGGGGGCAGCCGGGAGGAGGCGGAAATTCTCGCCTGCCGGATCAACCTGGGGAAAAGACCGAAATGAATTTTTCGGTCAGCCGTTTCCGGAGGACTCCGATTCCGGGGAACGCAGCGGGGTCGCCGAGGGCATCCTGAATGATGTTCGCGCCGAAATCATGCAGCAGGAGCCCCCGGACGCATTGCCCGGCAAGCTCTTCGGCGGATTGTTGATCGAAAAATACTTCAAGAAGCGGCGGCTCGAATGCAAACAGGTCGCAGACGATCGGCGGCAGTTCGTATTCCGGCGGCGCGGCGACGGCGTCTGCGAAGTCGATGAGGAAAAGCTTCCGCTCCGGCGTCATCAGCACGTTGTCGGCGGTCAGGTCGCCGTGAACGAACCGACGGGGAAGGGCGGGGAGATTCGCAAGATAGTCCGCATGTTCGCGTCGGAACGGTTCCGGAAAGAGGCGCCAGCGCTCGTTGGAGCGGGCGGCGCTCAGTACCTCCGGTTTTCCCTCCGGCGGCGGCAGGGCGTGGAGCCGATCGACGAGCGAGCGGATTTCGCGCGCCGCATTCCGTTTTTCCCGGATGCCGAGCGAGTCGCGGATATCTCCGAACGGAACGCCCTCGATCCGGCGCAGGATGAGGTAGCGGAAGAGCCGGCGGTCTTCAATGGCTCCCGCCGCAACGACTTCGGGAACCGGGATGCCGTTTTGCGCGGCATTGCGAAGTCCGGACAGCTCGGTTTCGAAGTCGGTCCGGAAATCCACTCCCGCTTCGGCCGGAGCGTAGATTTTGACGATATATGCACCGGAACGGAACACGGCATTGGTTCCGGGGCGGCAGGGCTCCAGCGCAGTGAACGGCAGATGTTCGCGCTCAAACAGACAGCGGGCAAGCGGCGTGAAGCATTCGGGCGAACAGAACACCCGGCTCCACGACGCCCAGCCGTCAAGTGCATATGGAAAAAGTTCGTGCATGAGGGAAACATAGCCCGTCAGGCGCCGAAAGGCAAATGAAAATGAAACATTACAGATGGAAACGATTCTGCTGCCGGCTCTTCCTGCGCCGCTCGCCCCGCAACGCGGCGGTGTTCGGCTTCGGCTGGCTGTTGCTGGCCGAAACTCTGCCTGCCGGTATTTTTTTCTTTGCCGCTCTTCCGCTGTTCGGTTCGATTCCGTGGGAATGGCTTCTCGTGAACGGCGCGGCAGTCGGTTTGACTGTCTGGGGATATGGCGCCGCAGTGTTCGGGTACGCCTGTTCCGGCATGGCGCGGCGCTGTTTCCGCAAAGTCGGCTGGTATCGGGAAGGGGCTGGTGTCATGGGAATATTCTACCGCCTCGGCATGCTTGTCGCGGCGCCGTGCCTGTTCCGGCAGGAACGGCGTGCCGCCGCGCTCTTTTGTGCGGTTGGCGGCGTTTTGCTCTCTTTCTTCTACCTCGCTTTGCTCGGAATGCTGCCGGTAAATTCCTGTCCGGTCTGGTATGCGATGCTGGCCGGAAGCCTTCTGTTTACCGGTTCGCTGATCTGTTTCCGGGACGGATGCCGTTTTCGCCCGACTGCCCTGCTGCCGCTGCTGATCTTCTTTTTGTATGTCGGGGAACTTCATTTTCAGGAGGTCCGTCTCGACCGGGAGATCCGGGAGGCCTGGGCGGAGATTTCGTCTCTGGCCGGTTATCCGGCCGATGTGGAGAGCTTCCGGCGGCGCGAAGCGGAGGGAATTCCGCTCTCCGATCCCGTGCTTGACGGTCTGATCCGGACCAGCCCGCAGCAGGAGCTGGCGCGATTGCATCAGGCCGCGCCGGAAGCGCGTACCGGGGAACTGGAACGTTTCCGCCGAACCCATCCGGATTACCTCCGGGCCCTTGCTGCATTTCTGGAGCTGGAACCGCAGCGGGTGCGGCATGTTCGGGAGGGCGATCTGCTCGCGTCGGTCCGCATTCCGGAATTGAATGCGTTTCGGGATGCGGTGCGATATCTCTGCGTGGAAATGGCCGCCGCCGGGACGGAACGGGAAAAGGTCCTGAAATGTAATGACGATTTGCTGCGTATCCGCGCCTGGTGTCGGAAGGATGCCTTTCTGCTTGCGAAACTGGTCGGCATGGCAGTCGAGTCGATGCGTCTCGAAGCCTTGTGTTTTCCGCTGGCGGCCGGAACGCTGACCGATGATGATTTGATCCGTCTGCCCGGACAGGGCGAAGAGTGGAGTTCCGCGCTCGCCGAGGCAGTGGCGGATGAAGCAACCGGTTTTCTTGACTGCTGCACGTATGTCCGGAGCGCAGCCGAACCGGGTCAGGTTTCAAAACAATTCAGGTTTCCGCTGTTATTGCGGCGCTGTTTTCCGTTGGAGTATTCGATCTGGGTCAGGCGGGATTTTCTGTTCGGCCTGAAATTCCTCGGTCGTCAGCTCAATCTCTATCGGAGCATGCCGTCATTCACGACCGGCAACGGGCGTTATCAGATGGCCTGTTTCGACGACGCGGAGGCGTTGCGCAACAAGTATCTGCTCTCCGGCATGCTGCTTCCCGGCCTCGACGGGATACATCGGAAACAGGCCTGGATCGAAAATCATAAGCTTCTGACCGATACGGCATTCGCGATCGAACGCTTCCGCCGGAAGTACGGCACGCTGCCGGAGACGCTTGAAACGCTCGTCCCGGAGTTTCTCGAGTCGCCGCCGCTCAGCCGCATGGATGCTCTTCCGGTCCGCTATGAGCGGGACGAATCCTTCTATACCCTGACTGCATTCGGCCCGCCGGGGAAGAACGCAGAAACGTTCAGCGTCCGGCTCTCCGTTTCGGTGGGAGACGGGATAAATTGAAAGCCGCTGTTTCGGTACTGCTGTCCGAAGTGGTGCGGGAGTTGTTTACGGGGAAAGAACTACGAAAAAACTCCCGAATTTCTCCTGAAAGGATTGATTTTTCTCCGAATCGGACTATTGTATATACCACACAACAAGCCTGGGTAGCTCAGTGGATAGAGCGAGGGTTTCCTAAACCCTGCGTCGGAGGTTCGATTCCTCTCCCGGGTACCATTTTTATGCCCGAAAACGCCCTTTGGGGTGCCACTGAGTACCGTTCGAAAATTTTTCATCCCCCGTTTGGATTTCTTTCGGTTTCAGGCTGTATCGGAATTTACCGGCACATTTCAGGGGGAGGCTGAAATGTGCAAGGCACTTCGATCGAGATTGCCCGGAGACTGGGTCCTGCGGGTCGTGATTGGCGCTTGACGGATTCTGGCAAATCGGCTTTTCCGATTATCCGGCTGATTGTTTTTTGAGAAAAATTCAGCTTCCCTCTTGACATTTTCTTTTCGGTTTGGTATAATATATTTAGTCTGACTAGATTTTATTTCCCGTTCGATTATGCGGCGGGAATTGCGCAAATTACATTTAGTCCGACTAGATAAAGGTGGAATAATGCCGAAATTATTGACAGAGACCAAACATTTTCAGGCAGCTTCGCAGATCCGCGAGCTGGTGAACACGCTGTCGCCGGGGGAAGTCCTGCCGGTAGCGAGCGAATTGATGGAGACGCTGAATATTTCGCACGGGACCGCGATGCGGGCGTTGAAGGTCCTGGCGGACGAGGGAGTTATCGTTCGCCCGATGGGCAAATTGCGCTACCGGATCGCGGAACGCTTCGAACGGGTTTCGGCCCGGATCAGCATGGTTCGGCCGGATTTTCCGTCGAGTGACCTCGACGGAATGGTCCAGAGCGTCTATGAGGCCGGAAAGAAGCGAAACTGGAAATTCAATCAGTACTGCTTCCGCAAAAGCGATGAGGTCGATTTCACCCGGATCATGGGAGAAGCCGACGCGATGGTGCTGATTCCGACCGCCGAATTCATCAGCGAGGAGCTGATCAGGGCGCTTCTGAAACCGGAACGCCCGGTGGCGGTGCTGCTGCAGCATTTGCGTCATCCCGGAATCAACAATGTCTGCATCAACGATTTCCGGGTCGGGGAGCTGGCTGCCGAAACCCTGTTCGAACGCGGACACCGCCGGATTCTCTTCGTCAAGGACCAGCCGGACGAAACCACCATGGCGGAACGTTACCGCGGATTCTCTGCCGCGGCGGAGCGGTTCGGGATTCCATGCGGCGGAGAGTGGTTTCTCGATACGCATATCCATGCGTTTGAGGACGGAAGGGAAAACTGCTACCGGGCGTTGTCGGAACTGATCGGCCGGAAGAAACCGGAATTCACCGCCGTTTTCTGCGCTTCGATGATGGGCGGTGTTGCGGCGCTCCGGGCGGTGCGGGAGCAGGGGCTGGCGGTTCCGGACGATATCGCGGTGCTGGCCTTCGGCGGAGAGTCGGATCTTGCACCCTATCTGTATCCGCCGCTTTCCTGCATCGAAATCCATTACGAACTGTTCGGGGAATATGCGGCGCGGCTGCTCGAAGCGGCGCTTTCGCCGGAACCGTCCGAACCGCACCGGTTTACGATTGAGCCGCGGCTGGTTTTGCGGGAATCCATCTGATGACAACCCCATCGTAAAATAGGAGGATAACGTTCATGAATCTGTTTCGTCTGCTGCTTCTTTTTCTGCTGCTGCCCGGGGCATCGTCGTATGCCGGCGGAGACGCGCGGCAGGAAAAAATGTGCTGGGCGCACTACGTCGGCTGGGGCTTCAACCAGAGCGACGGTTACGACAAGGCTGCGCTTTCGCCGGAGTGGATGCTGCATCCGTTCAACGACCGCACACTGCTCGGCAGGGATCTGCAGTGGGATTCCGGCATCTTTTTCGGCGCCCGGAAACAAATCGATGCGGCCCGCGCCTACGGTTTCGACGGTTTCTGCATCGACGTGGTCGATCCGGCTGCCTATGTGTCGGCCCTGTCGCGTTTCTTCCGCGATGCGGAGGGAACCACGTTCAAGATCGCGCTCTGCATCGACAGGCTGAATTACCCGGACGACTATCTGCTCAAGCATCTCGGCGGGTTTATCCGAACCTACAAAGATCACCCGAACGCCTGCCGGATCGACGGGAAAATGGTGATTTTCGTGTACAACATCGCCGGCAAGAAGACGGAGGAGTGGCTCGCCCTGCGGCAGGAGCTGGCGAAGCGCGGACTCGACGCTTACTATATCGCTCAGCCGATGCACGAGACTTCCATGTGGAACGATCCGGCCCGGCTCCGGGAGGTGCTGGACGGGTTTGAATCGCTCTACGACTTCGGCTGCAACGGATTTTTCCCGGAACAGATGAAGGAGCGGCTCGCCAACGGCCGCGCCGCGCTGAAGGAGAAGCGTCCGGACGGCATGCTGGTCGGCGGCATCGCGGTCGGTTACATCGGTTTCAGCTCCGCCTTTTACCGGCCGTTTCTGAATACCGGCACGCTTCGGCACAACTGGGAGGCGGCGCTGGCGAACGATGCCGACTGGGTCTGCATCACGACCTGGAACGATTATATTGAGCATACGCAGTTCGAGCCCTCCGCGATCAACCGAGACGCGCTGCTGCTGATCAACCGCGAGTATCTGGACAAATGGCGCGGAACCGTTCCGCCGGCCCGTCCGCCGAGGGTGATTTACAGCTATCACGAGGAGACGGTCGCCGGGGACGACCTGACCATCGAGGTCATGAATTTCTCCTACACGACTCCGGACGCCAAAGCCCGGGTCCGGCTGCTCGATGCGGCGGGGAAGCTCCTGCACGAGTTCCCGGAAATCTCCCTGACCCGGAAGGAAATGGGCGTCAGGACGCTCCGGCTGAATCATGCGGAGCAGAGGGACTGGAGCGTGATCCGGGTTCAGGGCGCCGTCTATGCCGCCGGAGAGAAGCCGGAGTTCAAGGAGCTCTATCCGATCGTCCGCCGTCCGGGGCGGGTCGAGAGCGTGCGTACCGTCCGCGTCCGCCAGGACGACCTGACCGTTCCCGCGGTTTCGCTCGAACTGCGGAAGACGGACGGCCGGAGCGTTGCGCATATCCGGATCAGCGGCTGGACGTTCGCCGGCAAATACGAGCTTCTCCGCAACGGCTGGCCGGTGGCGGAGGGGGAGATCAGCCATCTGAAGAAACCGGTCTGCGAGATCGCCGTTCCGCTGCCGGAGCCGGCACGTTCCCCGGCCGATGTCTATCTGGTCCGGCTGACCGATGTTTCGGACCGGGTCGGCTTCAGCAATCCGGCCGTTGATGTCCGGCCCGGCATCGAGGGGAAGAGCCTCCAGCCCGTTGTTGTGACCGGATCGGACTTCGATGAGAACTGGCCGATCTGGAGCCGCCGGATTTCGCGGCTCAAAAAGGCGGAAGTGCGGAATATGGAATTTCCGGAACGCGACATCTTCCGCGTCCGCTACGACTTCACGGAAGGGGAGGGGAATCTGCTCGTTTCCTCTTCCGGCTGGACGGTTCCGGCGCGGCTCGGCTGCCGGGGCGGTTTCTCTTTCGACGTGGTTCCGGAGGCGTCGCCGACGTGGAAAAAAGCACCGGGACCGGACGGCGCGGAACGGAATCTGCTCGCTTTCGACGGAAAGGACGACAATATCGCATTGGCGTCCCGCACGATGCCGTACGGACCGTTCACGCTTGAATTCCTGCTGCGGCCCGGCAGGAAGGGCTCCCCGATGACGCTCTTCTCCGACCGCTGCGGCATCGAACTCTCTCTCGATGCGGAGCTGCGTCCGCAGCTTCGCCGCGGCAATGCTCCGATGCTGGCCGGGAAGAAGCTTCTTCCGCCGGAGCGCTGGTCGCATCTGGCCGCCGTCTACACAGGGAAAAGGATGCAGCTCTATCTTGACGGCGTAAAAATCGGCGAGTGCGACGCCGAAGCATGCACGATCCCGATCAACTCGCTGGCGCGGATCGGCAATGCGCTCGAACTGAACAACGGTTATCTGGGAGAGCTTGCCGGATTTTCACTGGAAGGCGCGGTTCGCTCGCCGAAGGAATTCCAACTGCTGAACCAGCAGAAATAAGAGGGGATTTAATACCGTCAAAACATTGATATGAGCAAGAGTGCCTTCAACCTGATCGGACAATATGTCACAATATAACCGCGATTGCGCATAATACCGGGTATGTGAAGTTTCCGTATACGGTCTGTCATGATATAACTCCTTTTGTTGAATGAATTTATTCGGCCTCTGGCGGCTGAATTGTTCCGTTTTTGTTTCCTGGACTCGTCCGTCTGCATTGTCGCGGGATTCGCGGGGGGGGGAAATACATTTCCCCCGCACCCCCATTTCTTACTCTGTGCCGGGCTTTCATTTCCCGCTGGTTGCGTCCTTACCGCCCGCGGCGGCCAACTCACCGCCCGCTTCGCGGGCTGCGGCAGAGGGCCTTCTCTCCGCTGCGTTCACATCCGCTGCACGGTGCCTGCCGCGCTTTTTTTGCCGGGCGGCAATGCTGTTTCATTTCACATACCCGGTATTATGCGCAAACCGTTCACTTTGATCGAACTTCTGGTCGTTATTGCCATCATCACCATTAGAGCAAGCTCAATTTTTTAATTTTACTTGCTTATACTTTCCAAAGTTAAAAAAGTTTGATTTTTGATTCCATGAAGTTCCAGACTTTGCCTTTTAGGTTCTTACTCATTCTTTGGCACCTATTTTTTTAACTTCATCGATCTTACACGCCGAGTGAGTGTCAGTAACAGTACAAAAAAGTTATATTTTTAGAAGTTTTACATTCTTCAGGTTATGCTTTGCCAATGCGGAAAGTAAAGAAACCAGAGCATTATGCCGTGACTCCGGATCGCATTGCAATAGAAATTCAGCCTTGGGCATGAGACGACTGTATCGGCTGAAAAGACGATTCAAAGACTCCGGAGTCTGCTGAATTCCGTTGATGATGGTTTGTCCATCAGAAGAAAGTTCGATGGTTAACGATTCCTGCAAATCGACTTTATCGGAGGTTTTACCTGAAGCTGTCGGCAGATTGGTTTCGAGCAGCGTCATTTCAACATAGCCTGACATAGTGACAATAAAAAAGATCAGGAGCAGAAAGACCACATCGGTCATCGCCGACATACTGTTGGATTCTTCAGACTCGTGGATTGATGGCAATCGCATTATGGGGCCTCTGTTTTGACTTCGGCGTTGATGCGTACTTGGGAGAATCCGGATTGGGCTGCGACGTTCATAACGTCAGAGATATATTTGTGTGGTGTGTTACGGTCACCGTTGATAATCAATACGGTGTTTTTGTTCTGCAACAACGTGCCGAGCTGGGAGGCTATTTCATTGGCAGGAAGATGCTGGAAACCAATTTTCACCGAACCGTCGGAGAGGACATTCAATATCAGGCGTTGCGGCGGCAAGTTCTTTACGGCAGCGGAATTGACGATTGGAAGTGTAACTTCAGCATCGATTTGTTCCCGATCGAAGCTGGCAGTAACGACGAAAAAGATAATCAGCAGAAACACGATATCGATCATGCTCGAAAGCGAACCGGTTGAAATATTAGAACTTGCAGCAGGCATCCGATAGCGCATGGTCACCTCGCTAGATTTTGACAGTGTCGGTGGAACGATAGACTGGACGTGGCGCTTCCGGTTCAGGAATAGCCTCGAGGACTTGATCTATTGTCTCGGAAACAGTTTCAGCTCTCTTTTCCAGCAGATTGCGGAAGATTACCGAAAAGGTGATCGTTGGAACTGCGATCAACAATCCTGCGGCAGTGGTGTAGAGTGCTTGAGAGATCGAGATTGCCAGGATAGAAGCTTTTTCCGGTCCCATCGCAGTGCCAAGTCCCATAAAAGCATCTACCATACCGGTTACAGTGCCGAGTAACCCCAGCATCGGCGCAATATTGCCGCAAAGTGAAAGTGTATTGATCCATCGCAATATTGCCCGGACTTCTTTGTCCAACATCACAACTGCCAATTCCTGCCGTTGCGTTTTGTTTTTGGAATGAGCAGTAAGTAAAATCGTGCCGGCAATTCGCATTGTCACAGTAGGATTCTCCTCACAGAACGCATATGCGTCATCCCATTTCCCTGCCTTTAACAGAGGCATCAATTTTACAGGGGAAGCGAACCGCTTTCGCCGCAAGATCCAAGCACAACGAATAATAAAAGCTACTGCTGCGGTCGAGGTAATAAACAGCAACAGCCAGATCAAAAGGCCGATGAAACCACTGTTGAAGATGACGTTGTACATTTATTGTTGTAATTGCATCTGAAGTTTTTTAAGTTTATCTATTTGCTCTTTTGACAGCCGATATTTATTTTGCATAAGATAGTCAATTAAATATTGCTTTGTAATCAAAGGAATATTGGAAGTTGCTATAGCATTAGTTGCTTCATCAAAAAAAACTTTCGAGTACGCAGATAGTGCAAAGATTAAATGAACTGTTTTATCTGATCTCTTAGGTTCCTTCAACAGCAATTGGAAAATATAATTAAAAGCCTTTCTTTCGGGTTGCCAGCCGTATTTCAACAATGCGGATTGATTAGCCTCAAATAAAATACCTGGAGGAATAACAGGCTCGGTGTTTTTCGATCTGGCAGATAATAACAACCGAAACACAATCATATCGCGATAGAAGTCGTCAGGAGTTGGAGCGGAATACAACGAAAGAGGTTTGTTATGTAATTCTTTTTCCAGTTGTTCTAAAATTTCCCCTTTTTCTTTTAATTCGAAAAAATGTTTGGCGATAAGGGACGTGTTTCCTCCGTTTCGTGCCGCAGATTGTAATATGGCATTAAGGTTTGGCACCTCACGTGTTGCTGCAACAATCAAAGCATATGAGGCTACGTCATCATGATCTGTTTTAGAGATTCTCAGTAACTCGTTTTGATCATCTTTTGTGATTGCTAAATCTTTCCATAATATTGTTGATACAATAGAGTAATCTTTTGCATTCTCTCCTATAATTGCCTGTCTATTAGCAAAAAGATTGATGGATAAACATAATAACCCAACAATATATACCATATGCATGTTACTTCTCATTTGTTGGCTCCTTGTCATAACTATTGAGAATTTGAACCAGGATAAGCCCAATCTTTAGATTTATCAGCACTTGCGATACCTGCTTGTTCAACAGGACCGCCCGCATAAACTTCTCGATCATACCAGCCACCCCCCAAAACGCCACTTGCGCTTTCTGCATCATCTGGATTTGTCTGACTTGTATTCGATTCAAATGTATTAGATAAGCGATCAGAATCACGATCTGTGGGGGGGCCTGCATTTGTTTGTTGATTCGCATGTTGTCGTTCATGTGCTAACACTCCGCAAAAGACAGGGTAATATTTTATCGTGGATGACCAACCTGTTGCAACTAGTTGCCCGTTAACTATGGATGTAGTTATATATTCATCACCTGCATATGCTTCATCAGCAATTTCAACAGTAGAATCTCCACCAGCAGATAGACTTTGAGATCGTCCTGATGACTTATATTTATATGAGCCTCCACCGGATGCATTTTTGTAATAATAAAACCAATTGGGGCATCCCGCACAACTTGCACAAGTCGGATGGTTAGTTGCAGTAGCCCTGTAAAACACTTCATAATCAGTGGTCTTCTCAAAACTCAATCCGTTACCGGAACAGGTGATTTTTGCAGTTTTCTTACCAAAGCTGTCGTTACTGGCGGGAAGTCCCGTAAAAGTAACTGTTGCAGTCAACTGATCACCGGAAACTGTAGCTTTGCCGTTTGGGTTATTAGCATGCCAAGTTTTGGTAGAACCAGTAATATCATCTACTTCAAACACAGCGTTGTCTTTGACCAAATCAATGGCTCCGGCTGGTGATACTTTTACGGCTAAAGTAATCGTCAGTACCCCGGAAGCGGCATTATTGAAAACGAATTCATTACTACTTGAGGGATTGGTTACGGGATCGCCTGATGGAGTAACGAAGATGACATCAACTACTGTCACAGTAATATCAGCTGATCTGGCATTTTTCTCTTCTGTGGTGGTTGCTGCGACAGTATATGTACCAGCAGGTGGGAACAAATAACCATTGGGGACGGGATTGGGTGTCCATTTCAATTTATCCCACATATTACGATTCAAGGTGATAGATGAAGTTTTGTATGGTTCACTGTTAGATTGAGAATGATCTTTCCAATCTGTACTATCGATTGTCCAAGTAGATTCAGTGGGATCACCTTTAGCAGTAACGGTTACTGCCGTACCAGCTTTAACTATGTCAGACGGTGAAGCTTCCAGCCAGAATGGAGATTGAAGCGTTGCAGAGGCACTCCATGTGGGCTGTGAACCTTCCGCTCCCTCTGGTGGGATGAGTTTTCCTGACATCGACATACTGGTGTCAGAGGTAGGTAGCTCATCTTTGCCATATTCGACAGTTCCTGTCACTCCACTTGCCGGACCGCGGGTTGCATTGCCGCTGTATTTAAGGTCGCCGGGGGTACAGCTTCCAGTTCCGGCATCAAAAGGATATTCTGGACATCCAAGAGAAAAAGTATATTTAATGCCACCATCAGGAAGAGATTCCGGTGCTATTTTTCCTGTTCGGGTGTATGAGTAATGGCTGCCGCTCTTGCTCCACGCATCATCTCCGGCAGATAGCATAACACTTCCGCATAGTGTCATCAGAAAAAAGGTTCGCTTCAGCAACTGATGGTACATTTGTCTTCTCCCCCTTTATTTCTTCCTGTCGTTTTCGTACTCTTTAATTCGTGACAGCAGAAAATGTTCGTATGAATCACTTCCTCCCTTCAATGTCTCATAAATCTGCTTCGCCAAATCAAGCCTCCCCGCCGCAAGATGACACTTTGCTTCCATGAACCGAACTTCACGAAAATAACGCCCGTTTTTATACATCTTCTGATATTGAAGAAAGAAAGGCAGCGCTTTCTTTTGTTGATGAGCCACGGATAGCCACAATTTTCCATTCTCTTTCACAGCTCGGCCATGAATGGAAGTTCCATACAATTTTTTATTCTCAACAACCGTCTTATAACAGGAAAACGCATAGGTAAAGGAAGGATCGTTAAACCAATATGTATGAACCGTGGCCAAACCAACCAGGACAACGGCCAGTTCATCATCTGTCCGACATCTTTTCTTCAGTTTTTCAAGGAAAACTGCTGATTCTGACCATTTTTCAAGCAACGCCAAATATTCGGCATGTTGAAGCATCAGTCGCATATCCGCATTTTTTATGTTTGCCTTTTCTTCCGGCCAATACATCATTGCCTGTAAACGGCACGCCTTGGTCAATCGCTTGTAAACCGTTGTCGGCAGCAAAGGATGAATCTGTGCATCATCCGGGGATAAATCTTTCACTCTTTCCCAGCATTCTTTCGCCGCGTCATATTTCCCCGCCGCAAAAGCGAGAAATCCACAGGCATAAACACATTCTTTCTCTTTGTTGTCGATATACCAAACCGGTGCGCTGGCGGTATTATAGAGCTTCAGAGGATCTTCGTCATGGTAGATTGTGCGCATCCATTCGTTCAGCGAGGTCGGCTTCTGTGTAGGTTCCGCTTGCTTTTTGAGGTCATCATTGATGGCGGCATACAGGCTAAGGGCGTCGCGTTTTTCTCTGGCTTTGCGGAAGTAGTCCAGTGCCTGATTGTAATACTTTTCCGCATCTTTTGCGTTCCACTCGATTTCAAGAGAGATTTTGCCCAACAGCATCAGCGCTTCGCCGCGATAGAGCCCTTCGGGTTGGGCTTTGACGAACTTTTCGAGGTAGTCTTTGGCTTTTCTGATTTCTTTTTTGTCCGAGTTCTCGGTCAGGCGGGAGGCCATGAGTTCGCCTTTGAGGTATTCCGCCGCCACCGCGAATTGACTGGCCGGATCGGTGGCGATGATTTCATCGGCGACCCTCATCGCTTCTTGGCGGTAACGCGGAATGCGGGCACGTTTGACAACCTGTTGCAACCTCCTGAGTTTGACATAACTGCCGTAAGTTGCACCGAATTTGTTTTTCATCTCTTCGGATTCAATGTCGGCTTTCAGGGCATCCGATTCATCGCGAAGCTCACGCCAGGCGCCGCCGGTGTCGACTTTTTCACCGCCCTGACCGATGGCAGCTCCAGTGTCCTTCTTTGTGGCACGAGTTTTAATCAATTCATCCGCGTTGGCGAGATATCCTCTGGCACGTTCGAATTCGCCGAGATCAAGCAGGATTTCGGCATATTTGACGCAGGCAATGGAACGTTGATAAGGATCGGAGCGTCCCTCTGCCCAGTTCAAGAGCGCGAGCGAGCCAACTACATCGTCGTTCAAGGCCCGGATATGCGCCAGTTCCAGCAATCCGCGTAGAAATTCGATCTTTTCGGCAGGTTTGAGTTGTTCAAATCCGGCAGGGGAGGAATATTTCTTCAGGGTGGTTTCGGCTTTGTCGATTTCGTTGTTTTTACGCAGCTCCGCCGCAGTTTCCCAATCAGGAACGGCAAACAGAGAACCATTCAGGAGCAATACGGTAAGCGTGGCCAAGCGGATTTTTCCGGAAAACATCGCCATTCTCCATAATTTGCAGTCATTTTCCATCTTAAGGTAGGTGGAAAAATCAACTTTTCAAGCTATTGTATGGAGAAATGGGCAAATTTATCAGGAAAAATAAGCTGCTTAAAAGAGTGCCGTGGGAAATCGCGGTGGCTCTGACATTTAACATCCTGATTCTCGGGGTGTTCCTGTTACTGAAGAGCCCCCCGCCGCAAGTGGTCGCTCCGAGCGAAATCACGGTGGATATAAGTAATTTTTCTCCCCCGGAGATCAAGAATATGAGCGTGCCGGAAACACTTGCTGCCGGAGGCGCGGCGAGTGAACCTGTTCCCGCAAATCCTGAAAAATTAACAGAAAATGCCATGCGTGACTTTTCATCGCAAATTACCGGAAGCGTGTCCATGACTGACAAAACTGCGACCGAGCGATTTGGCGAGTTGGCACGGACCGCGCAGGGGATTGCCGTCTTTGACGGAGTCAGCAACATCCGTTCCGGATTGCCGAGTGGTATGTTGCCCGCCGGATTAGAGGTCGGAGCTTCATTTGCAGGGCGTGGAGATGCGGCGAACCGCTCGCGGCTGCTGCGTCGTCACGGCGGAAACGTACAAACTGAATCGGCGGTGGAAAAAGCGTTGAAATATCTCGCTTCCGTCCAGAATCGGAACGGCAGTTGGGGCAGCAAAGAGAGTTTTGCTACCGGTGATGCGGCAGCGCTGAGTTCGCTGGCCTTGCTGGCGTTTTTCTCGCATGGAGAGAATTTCCAATCCAAACAATATGGCGATCATATCCGGCGCGGTTGCGATTTTCTGGTGGAACTAAGCAATACGCAGAATATCGAATACGCGGGGAACGGTTTCGGCCACGCAATTCTCACTTACGCGTTGGCCGAAGGGTATGCTGTCAGCGGCAGTCTTAGTTTACGGCATGCGTTGGAGGCACGGCTGAAGTTCATTATTTCGCGGCAGAACAGTTTCGGCTCTTTTGCGTTGAATTATGATAATACCCCAATGGCCCCGCCCACGGCAGATCAGCTTGAAGACCCGCTCTTCAAAGAGATCGTCATCGGGGAACCGGGGTGCGATCTTTCGCTGCTGGGTTGGCACATTCAGGCGCTGACGGCTGCGCACAACGCGGGAGTTCGTCCAGACGGGTTGGATAAAGCGCTCTCATTGGCGACCGAAGCGCTGGTCAAAATTCACCAGGCAGACAAAGGCGGCTTTTCGCAGGGGATCAATCTGAAACGCTTTGGCGCGAACGACAACATGAATCCCGTGGGCCTGCTGGGGTTGCAGCTTTTGAACTCCGGCAACAGCTTACCGGCACGACGGGCCGAGAAAATTCTGCATGAAGTCGCACCGCCCAAATGGAAAAACAGCGGTCGATTTCCACTCTATCGCTGGTATTATCAGACTCAGGCGCTGTTTCAGACAGAAAAAGGGCGCGGTAAACGTTGGGAGGAGTGGAACGAAAATTTGAAGAAAGAGTTACTCGCCGCTCAGAATTCCGACGGCAGTTGGTCACTGCCTGGCGGCGACGCCAGTTTCCGAGTAAAGGGGAGAACAGATCTGACGGTCTACGGAAGCAGTTTATGCGCTTTAATGCTGCAAGTCTACTATCGCTATTTGCCCAGTTACAGTATTGCGGAAAATTCCACGGCGGCGTCTCGTGCCGACGATTACGATATTGGTGGAGCGGGACTGATTACCCGGTTGCCCGGAGGTGCCGATCCGCTGGCCGGAGTAATTCTCGGGCTTGGAGAAAACGAGTTTGAGCCGATTGCATTCGGGCGATTCGACGGCCGGCCGGCCGACAACGCCTTGACACAGATCGAAGATGAATTCTCCAAGCTTGCCAGCATGCGTTCGACCGTCGCCATCCGGAAAACTGAAGATTGGCCGCAAACGTTGCAGCCTAATCAGCGTTTGGCGTTGTTTTTGGATGAGCTGATTCCGCGCAGCTTCAAAGGACATCTGCGTTTGACTCTCGGTATGGTGGGATCGGTAAAAGAGGCATTCGATGAACATCAGTCGCTGGAAGCGGTCATCAACGGGAAACGACTGTACAACTCCATTTTGCTCCGCAATAAACAACTGGTGGAGATCGTCATCCCCTCTGACGTGATGCAACCGTTCGGCAATATCCTGCAGCTGCGCAACAACGGCAAGGCGGTATTGGCGTTCGACGCCGCCCGGATCACCGCGATCAACAAAGTCGGCGGTCGTCTTTACCTGCTGGCGGAAGACGCGGCGGAGCTGCAGCCCTCCATCCGCCCATTGTTCGCGGCAAAAGAACCGGATGCGCCGGTAATATGCAACCTCGACTGGACAAGTAAAAACCACCAACTCATGACTGCTGTCGAAACTTATGATCCGAAGAAAATATATATCGCCAGCTATACCGCCTCCGGCAGCGAGCATATGGGCAATGAGTATCAGCGACATTATTTGCAGCAGACCGGGCGAGAGATTGTCGATTGGATTTCCGGCGGCGGTTCCGGGGTGAAATTGCGGAATATTTCCCGCAGCAGCAGATTTTACGACTCGGTATTCGGGACGGAGTATCCGGCATTGTCGGCTCTGCGGCAAGTCGCAAAACTCTTTGACGGCACTCCTCATAAGCTCGCGGCTCAATATTATCCGAAATATGACGATAAACCGCAACTTTTCGGCAATGCCGCCGCTGCATACAACGCTCCCGGAGTGGCGACGGTGGTGGTGACCAAACGTTTTCTGTTCCCGGAAGAAGGCGAGGTCGTCGCCATCGTGCCTTGGAACGGTGCGACCGAAATAATCATTGAAAAAGGTTTCCTGCCGGAAAATTCTCCATTTACCTGGCTGGCTGCAAAAGTACAATCTGAAAGTAGATCAATCAATATTGAAAACAATATCTTCCGTTATTCCTGCCCGTTTCCTGAGTTAACCGTCATACGCCTGATTAAGAAAGGAGCCAAAGAGCCGACTCGGCCGCCTGTGGTACGGCGAGATATCTGGCCGCAGATCCAGTTCGACTATACTTCGCCTAAGAACACGCTTCGTGAAAAGGCGCTGAAGAAGCATTCGTTTCGTCTCGGAGGATACGCTGCGGCTTACGGACAGAACGCTTCGTTCAGCCGGATTCCGGTGACTAAAGAGGAAAAATTCACCCCGGGAAACAAGGAGAGTATCGTCATTACTCATCGAGTCAACGCTGATGTGCCCGGTCGTTTCGATAGTGTCTATCTGGCGCTGGGACAGGCTCCGGAAGAGGCGCTTTATCTCTCCTTCTGGGTTTTTCCGCGAGCATCAGGAGTGAAAAAGGACGAACGTTATCCCTGGACGCAAATGCGTTTTGCTCTCGACAAAAAATGTTTTTCGGTCAGTTTATCGATAGATCGTTGGCAGCAAGTGTTTATTCCCTTGGATGGAATCATCCCGTCCTGGCAATATTTGCGCATTCTCGGACCCGGTCGGACGCTGGAGAAGAATCTGCAATCCATCTCTTATGAAATCAACGATATCTCGGTGTGGTGCAAATGAAATATCTCGTCCTGCTTTTATTTACATTCTCGCTGGCTGCCGTCGATTTGCAGACGGTGGAACAGCTTTTTGCTGCCGGAGAATTTGCTAAATGCGGCAAAGCCGTTGATGAGTTGCTGAATGGAAAAGTTTCGGAGAAACAGCGGACCAAACTCCTCGCCATGCAGGAGTATCTGCTTGGAGCCGATCCTGAAAAAATCGCAAAAACCGTCAAGCAAGCCAGGGAAACCGCAAGACACCCGAATTGGTTGACGGCCGATCTGCTCGGGCATTCAACGTTGCTGATCCGTCGAGCTGAAGATTGGAAAGCACGGGGCATTCCGGAATACCAGGAACTTTCCGATGCCGCCTGGGAGTTGTTGAAGCGTGTCAAGGATGACGGCGACTCTGAAACTGCGTTGAAAATCGTCTTTCTGCATACCCGTAATTATAACTTGAACGGTGAATATTCCGAACCGTTGAAACTGATTCTGGAAACGTTACGTCTTTATTATCCCGCCAAAAAGATGCAGAGGAGAAATATGCCGGACGGAGCCATTCAACTTCTGCTTCTGGCAGGTGATCAATATGTCGGCAGTGGCGTAAGGAGTCATGATGAGTCCGAGAAGCTCAACAATTTTTCACGGGCAGCAAAATATTTTCTCCGTGTGGTGAATACCCTTTCGCCGACTGATCCACGTTTTCAGGCTTTGAGTGATCGGCTCCACTATTGTCACGAAACCTTGCGTCTGCTGGGTTATCAATTGAAACTGCCATCCACTCTCAAACCGCAAAGTGCGATGAAAACCGCGATGATTGATGAAATGTTGCAGCACCGCCGTTTTCATGATGTGGTATTGGCCTTGGAGAATAATGTCGTTCCTGCCATGCGAATCCGTTATGTTGTTGCATTGAGCGCTTGTGGCGAGTTGGACAAGGCATGGAGTATCGTTCAGGAATTACCCTTAGAAGAACCGGCATTTCTGCTTGATGTCGCCCGAAATTTTCTGTCAGGAGGAAAGAAGGCAGAAGCGGCAACGCTGCTCCGTCAATTCCTGGATGCGGCACCGGATAGCCCTGATGCGGTCGTCGCCGGGCAGCAGTGCGCCCAGTTGCTGATTGAGCAGGATAAACAGCAGGAGGCGGCAGAGTGTCTGCTGAAACTGGCTTCTGCTACTGCCAACATCAGAGTGGCGGAGCAAGCAAGATTCTCTGCCGCCCGTTGTTTTTACCAGATGCAGAATTATGAGAAATGTCTGGCGTTGATCGACATCCTGCCGCCGGATTCAGAAAGATCAATTCTGGCCGGGCAAGCGGAAATGCGCCGCAAAAATTACTCCGGCGCAATTCAACGTTTGGAACCGTTACTGTCAAACAAAGACACCGACCGTTCCAACGTGTTGAAACTGCTCATCCGCTGCGAGTTGGAAAACGATTCTGTAAAAACGGCTGATTATATCGAAATGCTGTTACGAGATTATTCGGATGATCCCGAGGGGCTGGAGTATGCGATGCATCTGTTCGACTTTTACCAAAAACATCCGCCGGAAACGAAAAAGTTTCAATCCTTGGGTGATTGGGCAGCGAAAAAGCATTTGGAATCAAGCCAGGCAGTAACTCTCATTGCCAAGTGCGCCGAGAAATTAACCGAACCGCAAAGCAAGGTATTGCTTAAGACATTGTTTCAGCGAAGCAATTTCACCGATTCCGAACTACTGGCGCTGTTTGCCCGACTTGACGACAGAAAGTTGAAGCTGGAATTCGGCGTAAAATATGCTTCGGAATTCAATAATCACCCGGAACGCTGCGCATTGTTTTTAACACTGGCACAACTTGAATATGAGGAGAAAAAGTATCGGGAAGCGTTGAAGCGCTGTGAAATTCTGCTTGCCCAAGAAGAGGTCTGGCAATACAAAGAAGTTAAAATTTTGCAGGCTGAAATTCTTTCCGGCTTGCAGCTTCATGAAGAAACCCGGAAATGTTGTCAGGAATTGTTGATGACCAAATTGTCCGCCCAGGAAAAGCGCCTGATCGTTCTGAAGTTGGCACAGTCCTGGGCAAAATCGAAAGAGTATGGAAAATCCATTGCCATCGCCTGGACTGCCGTCCCTCTTGACGGAAAAACAACTTCTGCGGAAGCTCCGGTAGTCAAGGAATTGTTACAGCTTATTATTCTCAATGCGGAAGTTCTGAACAGTAAAACAGACAAAGATGACGCATTGGAAATTTTGAATTCTCTTTAGCCGCGCCAGCAATCCCACTGAAATTCCTCCCCTCCTTCACAGGTATAGTTGCGAACTGGAATCCCGTCGAAAATTGAGCAAGGCTTCCGCCGAACTTTTATTTCCTGTTAGAGCGTAAGGCAATTTTACACCTTTTGCAATTTCGTTCAGCGAACGGGGTATTGCGTTTTATTTCTGACTAGTGGATACACGATGAGAAAAACGACGTAGTTTTTCTCATCGTAAAGTGCTGTTTGCTTGAAGTTTAGCTGTGCTTCTCATAGACTATATTCAGGTAGTTTTTGATTGGAATAATGGATGAAGAGGCATAGAGCTATGTTCAATATGACGAAGATTCGTGCGACGAATGGTTCGGGGAAGAGTTTCTATGCGAATCATCTGTGTTCAAACGATTATTATTCGGAGCATGAGAAGGTTCAGGGATATTGGAGGGGAGAACTTGCGGATACGTTCGGTTTGCGGGATAAGGTTGTGACGAGCGAGGAGTTCAGTCTGTTTCAGCGGAATGTGAATCCGAAAACGCTGGGCAAGCTGACGCAGAAAAATATGCCCGGCGGTCCGCGGTTCTTTGATTTTCAGGTGGCGGCTCCGAAGTCGGTTTCGGTGATGTCGATGTTCGACGAACGGTTGATCGAGGCGCATCGGGAATCGGTTCGGATTGCGATGGCGGAACTGGAACGGCTGGCGGCGGTTCGGGTGCGCGACGGGGAGAACGTTCGGACCAACAATTATGAAACGACCGGGAAGCTGGTTTACGCGGAGTTCATGCACGATACGAGCCGCGCGCTTGATCCTCAACTGCATACGCATAACGTGGTCTGCAATGTGACACGGGCAGACGACGGCAGGTACAAGGCGCTCGAAACGCTGGAGATGTGCCGTGCGATCCGTTACGCGGGCAAGGTCTATCACAACGAGATGGCGGCAAGGTGCCGTGAACTGGGTTACGAAACGGTCGAAACGCGGGACCGGAAAGGCAATGTCATCTGGTACGATCTGGCGTGCGTTCCGGCTGACGTGATGGAACGTTTCTCCAAGCGGCGGCGGCAGATCGAGAAAGCCGAGGCGGAGTTCATCGCGGAGCATGGCCGGAAGCCGACGTTGAGCGAGAACAATTATCTTTCGACTTCGACGCGCACGGATAAGATGCTGACTTCGACAAGCGGGAAAGTCCGGGAGTTCCAAATGGGGCAGTTGGGCCATCGGGAAGAAGCGCAGCTGTACGCGGCGGCAAAGCACGCCAAAGAACACGGTTCGGTTACAAGCATACTGGATCGCGAAAGGACCTTGGAAGAAATCCGGAATGTGATCGATGAACTGTACGAGCGGGAGAGCGTTCTGAAGCTCGACAAGATACTGGCTGAAGTGCTGAACCGGAACCTCGGCAGGATCAAGTTGCAAGAGCTGAAAGAGACCGTCAAAGAGATTCCGGAACTGCGGAACCTGGGCGGTAATGAGGCGAATCCGTATTATGCTCCGCAATTTGTGATTGAGCGCGAACTGTCGGCGATCGGGCTGGTGGATCAGCAGCGGAATGTCTTCGATGCGATTGCGCCGGAGTTTCAGGCGTTTCCGGGAGATCGGTCGCGGGAGGCGCAGGCGATGCTGATTCACGGCCTGTTGAGCTCCAAAGACCGGTTCAACCTGTTCCGCGGCGTGGCGGGTGCGGGCAAAACTTCGACCTTGCAGGAGTTCTGCAAGGGACTGCGTTCGGGAGGCGTTACGGATATCCGCCTCGTCGCACCGACGAATTCGGCGACGGACGTGCTGAAACAGGAGGGCTTCGAACAGTCGCAGACGGTGGCGGGATTCCTGCTGTCGATGCAGAAGCCTCCGGCGGGGGCATACGTGATCATCGACGAATCGGGTTTGAATTCGCTGCGCGAAGGCGTGGAGATCCTGAAGCTGGCGCGGAGGAACAACTACCGGGTGCTGTTCGTGGGCGACGCGCGGCAGCACTCCGCCGTCGAATCGGGCGATTTTTTCCGGCTGCTGGAGGATTACTCGCAGATTCAGAAGTTTTCGTTGACCGACATCCACCGCCAGCAGAATGCGGAATACCGGCGCGGCATCTTCGAGTGCGCGATGGGGCAGCATGAACAGGCGTTCGAACGGTTCGACAAACAGCACTTCATCCACGAGGGCAAGCAGAAATACTTGGAGGAAGCCGCCGGGAAGTACATGGAGTACACGGAACAGGGGCGGTATCTGAACCGTGCGATTCTGGTTGCGCCGACGCACGAGGAGTGCGATAAGCTGACGGCTTCGGTGCGCGCCAAACTGAAGGAAGCGGAGGTGCTTCGAGGTGCAGGACGTGAAACGGAAGTGTTCCGTTCGTGGAACAAACCGAAAGCATGGCTGAAGGACGCTTCGAACTTCCAGCCGGGCATGACCATCGGCTTCATCCGCAACAT
>ENA-UERG01001221-UERG01001221.1-human-gut-metagenome-genome-assembly--contig:-NODE-1221-length-22368-cov-37.305011_pt1 | contig 22368 bp, 20 predicted proteins | sample MGYA00242954_ERZ507954 | MGnify/ENA primary metagenome ERZ507954 (study PRJEB26167, sample SAMN06115478) | human gut metagenome | host: Homo sapiens | place: China:Sichuan | collected 2015-01-21... | reverse complement strand
AACGATAAAGGAAGAATACCATCTCCCTGTTTTCGTTAGCTGCTGCAAAGTTACGGCTTCTCCCGTTTTCTGCCAAGGATTCCGGCAGCCCGAAAGGCGGATTGTATGAAATTCATACACTCTATTGTATGATTATCACACAACAATCCCGTTTTTGTTTGCCGTTTCGGAAAAAAAGCGTACTTTTGCAAACAAAAAAATTAAAGATATGAAATATGGAACCCTTCTTGTCATCGACGATAATCCGTCGATACTCACGGCGCTGAAAATCTGTCTGGGCAATACGTTCGAACGGATTCTCACCCTGCCTCGCCCCGATACCGCCCCCACGCTGCTGCAACAGGAGCAGGTAGATCTCATCCTGCTCGACATGAACTTCTCGCTCGGCGTAAACAGCGGACAGGACGGCTTGCTCTGGCTCCGCACCTTCCGCCGGCTCCACGCCCACATCCCCGTGGTACTCATCACCGCCTTTGCCGACGTGCAGCTAGCCATCAAGGGATTGAAAAGCGGAGCCGCCGATTTCGTCACCAAACCCTGGGATAATGACGAACTGATAAGGGTGCTCAAGGATGCCATCGACAACAATACGGAAGTGGCAACCTTGGAAAATTTCGAGAACGATTACATCCGGAAGGTCGTGGATAAATGCCACGGCAATATCTCGCGTGCAGCCGAAATGCTCGGAATTACCCGACAAACCCTCTACGCAAAACTGAAGAGATAAACATACTATTTTTATGGTTATTATCAAGATTATATATTTAATAGGTGGAATCTGCCTCATCCTGGGCGGCCTCATCTATCTGTTCTTTCGCCATCAGCGAAGGCTGAAGGCGCGTGCCTTCCTGATGCGTGAGGCTGTAAGAAATGGCGATTACGCCTTCCGCCTCCCCACTTCGGGTTTGCTGCCAGGCGAAAGAGCCTTGCAGCAGGCACTCAACGACATGCAGGGCGACATTGCCCGCCTCGTAGCCAGACACGAAGTGGAATCCTGGCAAAAGCTGACCCGTGTGCTTACCCACGAAATCATGAACGCTACGGCTCCCATCTCCAGCATCTGCCAGGCTTACCTCAGCAACCCGCAGATCAAGGGAAGCGAATACGAGGAAGGCATTCAGGCGATTCACGACACCAGCAAGTCGCTCACCAACTTCGTGGATAGCTACCGCAAGCTCACCCAGCTTCAGGCTCCCGTCGTAGAACCCCTTACGCTCGCCTCTTTCCTGGAAAGCATCCGGGCGCTCTATCCCGACCTCAATTGGCACATTTTCCTCCCCCAGAATGTCACGCTGGAGGCCGACCGCAACATGCTGCGCCAGGTATTCATCAATCTTACCAAGAATGCCATCGAAGCCCACGCCACCGACATCGACGTCCGCATGAGCCAAAACGAGCGTCCTGTCCTGCTGTTCAGCAACAACGGCGAACCGATTCCTGCCGATGTGGCACGGGAAATCTTCATCCCGTTCTTCACCACCAAATCATCCGGAACGGGAATCGGACTTTCCCTTTCCCGCCAGATGCTGATGATGCAGAACATCGAACTGGGACTTGCCGATACTTCCATCTCCGGCTACCATGTAACATTCTACCTGGAAAAACAAAAAGATTGACATCAATTTCGTAGTTTCCTGGTTTCATCTACATTAAAATTATCATAATTTTAAGTTGTCAAGAAAAGAAAATGACAGAAAAGCTTGGTGCTTTCGAAAAAAAACATTACCTTTGTCACCATAAAATAAACAACGTAACGACATTAAATACATGATGACAATTGAAGAATACAGAGCAGAGGTCTTGCAGGCATTGCTCGAAGCAAAGAATGAGGATGGTACTCCAGCAATTACACCGAAGGAAGCACAGGAGGCTCTCAATGGTTTTACCGACGACGAATTGCAGGACGGCATCTTATGGAACTCTCCACAGGACGTGGCCGATATTATCCTTGAAGGATAAAGAAAACATCGTTTTTCTTTGCTCATTCCAATTATTATTTGTAATTTTGCAGGCGCTTAAGTAAAAGGGGTACTTGCAAGCCCCCTCACTTACCAGGCATTTGAATAAAGAAAAAGATTTTTTACCGGTAAAAAAAGATATAAAGATAATGAAGATAGAAAACGAAATCATCAGCTCTGTCATCGCGGCGGTGAAGGAGCTTTATGGTCAGGACGTACCTGAAAAGATGGTAGCCCTGCAGAAGACCAAGAGTAATTTCGAAGGTAACCTTACCCTCGTCGTATTCCCATTCCTCAAAATGTCGAAGAAGACTCCAGAGAGAACTGCACTCGAGATTGGTGACTACCTGAAGGAGAACTGCGCTAACGTTATCGCAGACTTCAACGTGGTTAAGGGTTTCCTCAACCTTTCTATCGCTCCTGCCGCTTGGGTAGGACTCCTGAACACCATCAACGCTGACCCTAAGTTCGGCGAGAAGCCTGTTACTGAGAATAGCCCGCTCGTCATGATCGAGTACTCTTCTCCTAACACCAACAAGCCTCTTCACCTCGGTCACGTGCGCAACAACCTGCTCGGTTGGTCATTGGCTCAGATTATGGAAGCCAACGGCAACAAGGTAATCAAGACAAACATCGTTAACGACCGTGGTATCCACATCTGTAAGTCTATGCTCGCTTGGCTCAAGTGGGGCAATGGCGAAACTCCTGAGACTTCCGGCAAGAAGGGCGACCACCTCATCGGCGACTACTATGTAGCCTTCGACAAGCACTATCGTGAGGAAATCGCAGAGCTTAAGGCTCAGTATGAGAAGGAGGGTATGGACGAAGAAGCTGCCACAGAGAAAGCTAAGGCAGAGGCTCCATTGATCAAGGAGGCTCACGAGATGCTCGTGAAGTGGGAAAACAACGACCCTGAGGTTCGCGCTCTCTGGCAGAAGATGAACAGCTGGGTTTACGCTGGCTTCGACGAGACTTACAAGATGATGGGTGTAAGTTTCGACAAGATATATTATGAGTCAAATACTTACCTCGAGGGTAAGAAGAAGGTAGAAGAAGGATTGGAGAAGGGTCTCTTCTTCCGCAAGGACGATAACTCTGTTTGGGCAGACCTCACCAACGAGGGTCTCGACCAGAAGCTCTTGCTCCGTTCTGACGGTACTTCTGTTTATATGACTCAGGACATCGGTACTGCCGACCTCCGTTTCAAGGACTTCCCTATCGACAAGATGATCTACGTAGTAGGTAACGAGCAGAACTACCACTTCCAGGTGCTCTCTATCCTGCTCGACCGCCTCGGCTTCAAGTGGGGTAAGGACTTGGTTCACTTCTCTTACGGAATGGTAGAGCTGCCTAACGGTAAGATGAAGAGCCGCGAGGGAACCGTAGTAGATGCAGATGACCTGATGGCAGAGATGATCAAGGATGCCCGACAGACAAGCGATGAGCTTGGCAAGTTCAAGGACATGAGCGAGGAAGAGCGCCAGGAGATTTCACGTATCGTGGGTCTCGGAGCGTTAAAGTACTTCATCCTCAAGGTAGATGCCCGCAAGAACATGCTCTTCAACCCAGAGGAGAGTATCGACTTCAACGGCAACACAGGTCCTTTCATCCAGTACACCTACGCTCGTATCCGCAGCATCATGCGTAAGGCAGCAGCCGAGGGCATCGAGATTCCTGCAGAGTTGGGCGCTGATGCTCCTATCAACGAGAAGGAGATTGACCTCATCCAGAAGATGAACGACTTCGCTGCAGCTGTAGCCGATGCCGGCAACAACTACAACCCTGGTGGCATTGCCAACTACTGCTACGAGTTGACCAAGGAGTTCAACCAGTTCTACCACGACTACAGCATTCTGAATGCTGAGAGCGAGGCAGAGAAGATTACCCGTCTGGTTCTCGCAGCCAATGTTGCCAAGATTCTGAAGAATGGCATGGCTCTGCTCGGCATCGAAGTTCCTGAAAGAATGTAAAATTTTAGGTAATTAGAAGTTATCAGGAGTATCGCACTCCTGAAAAACTTCTCAAGATATAATTAACCTACAATTTAAAAAATGAATATTGACTATTGACAAATAATGAGCATCCCCAGAGCCAGACTTTGGGGCTTGCTCATTTCTTTTTTATATAGGTCAGTAATACCAATACAGAACTCTCGTATGCGGCTCTGTAAAATACAAATCATCTATCAAATAAAAGAAACGCAAATGAGTAACATGCCCGTAAATCCTCCTTCATGGAGAAACGATACAGTCTTGCCTTTGCCCAATGAGGTGAAGGCGAACGCCTGGGCTGTGGATGCAGCCTGCTCCGGAAATCCCGGTCCAATGGAATACCAATGCATTGATCTTCAGACTGGTGCACAGGTTTTCCACTATGGTCCTATCCACGGCACCAACAACATCGGCGAGTTCCTCGCCATCGTCCACGCCCTCGCTCTGATGGCCCAGAAAGGCATTACCGACAAGGTAATCTACAGCGACAGCGTGAATGCCCAACTCTGGGTAAACAAGAAGCAATGCAAGACCAAACTGGAGCGTACTCCTCAAACCGAACAACTCTATCAGATTATCGCCCGTGCCGAAAATTGGCTCCGCACCCACCCCGTAACCGTCCCTATCTTTAAATGGGAAACGAAGAAATGGGGCGAGATTCCTGCCGATTTCGGAAGAAAAGGATAAGACTTTTTACATAAAACCGATGTAACTGCGACAGTACTTACAAGCAACAGCGATAATACTTACAAGGCGCAAGCAGGCACCGGTCATCAATGAAGCCCCCAAAAGGACTGGGGCTGTTTATTTCTAACAGTACGGTTGAAACGGGCTGAAAGCCCAAAAGCTCTTAGCCCAGGGCATCGCCCTGGGTATAATAGCAATCAATAAGACGCCCTGTAAGGGCAAAAGCTTTGTTTACTGCTTGGTTCTTTGAAAGCTTTTGCCCTTACAGGGCGACGGGTTTGCGTTCATAATTACCCAGGGCGATGCCCTGGGCTAGGAGCTTCTGCCCTTTCAGGGCGTATTGGGTAATTTCAACCATACAGGTCGGTTTATTTTATCCTCCAGGATACGAAAATACAAAAATAATTTGGAGGTTTCAGGAATTAATCGTAAATTTGCACCAAATCTAAACAGATTCATAACTAGCTAACTTGTAATTATTAATAATTCAACCAGACAATGAAACAAAAACATTTATTTTGGGGAGCTGCGGTTGCATTGACCTTCCTCTTCAGCGCATCAGCTATTGCACAGCCAAGACACACCAAGAAAAAAGTGAAGAAAGTGGTTGAGGCAAAAGCAGGAGTATGTCCGTTTACAGACAAATGGGTAGAAGACGAAACTAAGTTTGAGGATCGCAAGGAAAAGGCGCACGCTACTTTCGTGCCTTATTCCTCTACTGCCACCATGCAGCAGGACGATTACTTCAAATTCCCATGGCTCACTCCTAAGCACGCCAACTACCTTCTGCTCAACGGAAAGTGGAAATTTCACTACACAGCCGACTGGAAGCAGGGCAAGCCAGACAAGGATGATTTCTGGGCTGACAACGCAGACGTTTCTTCCTGGAAGGAGCTCCAGGTACCTCTCAACTGGGAGATGGCTGGATACGATGTGCCTGTATATAATAATGTGGGCTATCCTTTCGAGAACAAACCGCCATTCATCACAGCCTTCAAGGATAATTTCGACAAGAATCCGGTAGGTTCTTATCGCCGTAACTTCAACCTGCCTGAGGGTTGGGAAACAGGCAAGCGTGTGTTCCTGCACTTCGACGGTGCCTGCAGCGCCATCGTGGTTTGGGTAAACGGTAAGTATGCCGGTTATTCACAGGGTGCCAATACTGATGCTGACTTTGATGTTACCAACCTTGTTCGCAAGGGCGACAACAACGTATCGGTTCGCGTTTACCGCTGGAGCGACGGTTCTTACCTGGAGGGACAGGATATGTGGCACCTAGGGGGTATCCACCGCGATGTTTATCTCGTAGCTACTCCAAAGACTTTCGTGGCAGACCATTACATCACATCTGCCCTGAACAAGGATTACACATCAGGCAACCTGAATGTTGACCTGACTATCAATAATGCAGCCAAGGAGAAATCTGAGAAGACACTGGAAATCGAGCTCCTCGACCCAGAGGGCAAGTCTGTTGCCAAGCAGTCTGCTCAGGTAGCGATGACTGCCAAGGATGCTCAGAAGAACTGTCGCCTTAGCATCGACAACCTCACCGGTCTGAAGGCTTGGACCTCAGAGCAGCCTAATCTCTATACCGTTATCGTTCGCCAGAAGACTGGCGACCAGGAAGAGATGGTATTCTCTACCAAATACGGTTTCAGAGAGGTGACTATCAAGGATAAACTGGTTTATGTAAACGGCAAGCGAGTATTCTTCAAGGGTGTTAACACCCAGGATATTCACCCACTCTATGGTCACGCCATCGACGTGGAAACCATGCTTCGCGACGTAATCCTGATGAAGCAGGCCAATGTGAACACCGTTCGTACCAGCCACTATCCTCGTCAGGCTAAGATGTATGCGATGTTCGACTACTACGGATTGTACTGTATGAACGAGGCTGACGTAGAGTGCCACAACAACCACTCACTTTCCAACAACCCTACCTGGCGCGCTGCTTATGTTGACCGCACAGAGCGCATGGTATTGAGAGACCGCAACCATCCTAGCGTGGTATTCTGGTCACTCGGTAACGAGTCGGGCGGTGGCGACAACTTCCAGGCTACCTACGATAAGGTGAAGGAGCTTTTGCCTGGTCGCGACGCTTGGGTTCACTATGAGGGCTACAATCACGGTGCCAAGTACTCTGACTTCGGTTCAGACATGTATCCAAGAATCGAGGTAGTGAAGAAGCAGATGAACGGCCTCAACGACAAGCCTTACTTCATCTGTGAGTATGCTCACGCCATGGGTCAGGCTGTGGGTAACCTGCAGGAATACTGGGATCTCATCGAGGCAAGTACAGGTATTACCGGTGGCTGCATCTGGGACTGGGTTGACCAGGGAATCTACGATACACGCCGCATCCGCAAGGGTCTTCCTCTGAAGGATCCTAAGACCGGACTCCACTACTACACATCCGGTTACGACTACACCAAGATGAACAACGGTTACAGAGGATTCCAGGGCGACTTCATGAGCAACGGAATCATCACTCCAGGAAGAGAGTGGACAGCCAAGCTCACCGAGGTGAAGTATGTTTATAGAGATGTGAACTTCGAGTCTTTCTACAGCCGCGTACTCACCCTGAAGAACAAGTGCGCATTCACCAACCTTGCCGACATCTATGATCTCAGCTACGAGGTGCTCCGAAACGGAGTTTCTGTAGAGAAGAACCAGGTGGCTATCCCATCTGTATTGCCAGGCAAGACCTGCGATATCAACATCCCATATACCACTGCTGTAGATGATAAGGCAGAATACGTCATCACCTTCAGCCTCATCCTGAAGAAGGCTACTTCATGGAGCAAGCAGGGTTATGAGATGGCTCAGCAGCAGTTCAAGCTTTCTGCAGAGAACGCAGGTGGCACATCTGTAGCCGACCCTACCTTCGTACAGAAAGACCATGGCAAGTTGCCAGCAATCCAGGAGAAGGGCAAGCTGAAGGTGAAGGACAACACCATCACCGGCAAGGATTTCAGCATCACATTCGCAGAGGATGGAACCCTCGCCAACTGGACTTATCGCAATACTCAGCTCGTTCAGCCTAATGCAGGTCCTGACTTCAATGGTTTCCGCCGCATCGCCAACGACAACGTGAACCTGGGTGCTACAGGTGGTGTTGCCGAGAACGAGAATAAGGAAGAGGGTGCACTCACCGGCAAGAAGATGATGGTGAAGGCTCCTAAGAAGATGGGCAAGAACGTGGTTGTGGAAACTGCCGTTACCAATGGTAAGGATACTCACCAGATTGCTTACATCATCTATCCTAACGGAACCGTGGATATGAAGGTGACTACCAACAATTCTTCTGAGGAAACCCGAAGAATCGGTATTACCATGCAGTTTGCTCCTGGTTTCGAGAACGTGGAGTATTATGCCAAGGGTCCTTGGAGCAACTACATCGACCGCCAGAGAGGTTCGCTGTTAGGTTTGTACAAGACCACCGTGGATGGCATGTTCGAAGAGCAGAGTGCTCCTCAGACCATGGGCGACCGCCAGGGCTTGCGCCAGTTGACATTGGACAACAACAGCACAAAGTTGCAGATTACCACCGAGGGCATGGTAGCCTTCTCGTTGTCTCACTTCGATGATGCCCAGTTCAACTACGACGTATTCTATGGTGGCAAGCATCCTTACGACCTGGTACGCTCCAACCAGATTTTCGCTCACTTCGATTTCTGGCAGCGTGGCATCGGTAACCGCAGCTGTGGTGGTGACTCTTGTCTGCCACAGTACATGACTCCGACAGGAGCTCATGAGTTCACCTTGCGCTTCACTCCAATGGCGAAATAAGGAAAAAGAATAAGATATAAAAAAGGTGGGTGTTACACGATTTGTTGTAGCACCCACCTTTTTTATATCTTGTCTTATGTTTGAATGTTTAGTAATCCTGGATATAACCCTTGGTAAACATGTCATACGACAGGGCTTCCAGTTCAGCGAGCGTCATGTGCTCCACGGAATGCTCTATCTTGCGAATCAACTCGTCTCGCTTGAAATCATCGTTATCGCTCAGGCGCGATGTAAATCTATTGCTCATTTTTTACATTGAACTTTGAATGTTGAACTTTGAACTTTATGATTAGCTTTATTGCTCCTATGAAACTATTGGCGCTCATAGGTATTGATGATGTTTCCATCATACGCTTCATGGCTCACTAACCGGATGTTATGAGGAAGCTTTGGCGCTTCAGTTCCGGCAGTTACCACGTTTTCCACAGATGTGGATAAAGATGTTTCTACTCTGATTTCATCCCATAATCCGGCATCGAGGAAAGCCCGATGGGTGATGGCGCCACCTTCCACTATCAGCGACTGCACCTTATTATTATATAAGTACTGCATCATCTGCTTCAACACCTCTTCCTTACCCTTGGAGAAATCCAAACCCTCGAAACAAGGATGATGGCGGTCGATGACCAGTCGCATCGGATTCTTGCCGCTCCAATCTCTTACGTTGAGCTGACTATGGTCACGCTCATCAGTAATTCTACCTACCAGGATGGCGTCGTTCTCGGCACGAAGCTTATGCGAAAGCATCTTGGTAAATGGTGAAGAAATCGCCATTCCCTGATAATTATTATCCAGAAAACCATTCGCAGTCTGCGCCCATTTCAGGATGATGTATGGTCGCTGATGGGTATTGAAGGTGATGAAACGCTTGTTCAGTTCGAGGCATTCCGCCTCTAGAACACCCACCGTTACCTCGATGCCTGCCTCACGAATTTTCCGGATTCCCCGACCCTGCACCTTGGCGAAAGGATCCACGCAGCCACAGACACATCTCCTTACACCTTTTCTTACGATAAGGTCGGCACAAGGAGGCGTCTTGCCATAATGAGAACAGGGTTCGAGACTCACATAGATAGTGGCTTGGCTTAACAGATGCTCATCTTCAGGCTTAACTGAAGCAAAGGCATTAACTTCAGCGTGCCCCTCACCACATCTTACATGATAGCCCTCGCCGATGATTCTGCCCTCTTCGCTCACGATGACGGCGCCCACCATCGGATTAGGCTTCGCATTCTGCCTACCGTTCTTAGCCAACTGCAGGCAGCGGCGCATGAACATTTCATCTATCTCCTGCTGGCTAAGCGGTTCGCCCGTCAGCGGATTCTGAAAAGATACTTTATTTTGCTCCATATCCTATTTTTTTTCGATTTTCTTACTCATTTTCGATAAAATGTCGTACCTTTGCTCTCAAATCAAATCGCAACAAGCAATATCAAGATGAAAACGTATCAGCAACTTTGGCAATCCCTCACCCCACTTTATGATGCTGGCGAAGCACAGGCTATCGTCCGCACCGTGCTTGATGTGAAGTACGGAATGACTCTGACCGACATAATCTGCGGCAAAGTTAATGAAATATCTGCAGACGAGGAAAGAAAACTGGAAGAAATTATCATAAGACTGCAAAAAGGAGAACCTGTGCAGTATGTTTTGGGCGAAGCCGACTTTGCCGGCAGGACCTTTCATGTGGAGCCAGGCGTGCTGATTCCGAGACCGGAAACCGCAGAACTCTGCCAATGGATAGAGAAGGATATGATCGAAAAATCAATCGTTTCTTCGGAAGATTCTCCAGAAGATTCTTCGGGAAATTCTCCTCAGGCGACAGACGACGCCAGGCGGATTCTTGATATTTGCACAGGATCCGGCTGCATTGCCATCACATTAGGACTCAACATTCCTAATTCTGAGGTTACAGGATGGGATATTTCGGAAGATGCCCTCCGAATAGCACAAGGAAATGTGGAAATGATGAAAGCCGGAAATGTCAGAATAGAACATCAGGATGCATTGGCTTTGCCAAAAGCAGCAGAAGCAGCAGACCTCATCGTGAGCAATCCTCCTTATATCTGCGAAAAGGAGAAAGCGGATATGGAAAAGAATGTGCTGGAGCACGAACCGAGCCTCGCCCTCTTCGTTCCCGATGAAGACCCGCTGAAATTCTACAGAGCCATCGCCGAATATGCATCTTCAGCTCTCAAATCCGGAGGAGCATTATACTTCGAGATTAATCCTATCTACGAAAAGGAGACCCGGGAAATGCTACAAGAACTTGATTTCAAGGATATAGAAACCAAGGAAGATGCTTTCGGAAAGAAGAGAATGATGCGAGCTATGAAATAGACTATTAGATAAGCGGATTGCAAATCCGCAAAATAATATGGTCGAACATTTTTTGACGCCGGATTGCAAATCCGGCGGAACGCCTAACGGAAGACAACGCCTAGCGATTCCAGAAAGTCCACCGCCAGGCGTCCCTGCGGATTTGCAATCCGCAGTAAAAAAAGGTTCGACTTATCAAAACCAGGGGATTTGTAATCCCCCCAATAAAACATAAATGCATTATGGAATATTATAACAACTCCAAGCGCCCCAAGAAGCCGATGACAGAGCAGCAGGCACTCCTGAAGCTCACCACTCTCTGCACACAAGCCGAACATTGCTCGCAGGAAATGCTCGACAAGATGAAGAAGTGGGAACTCCCAGAGGATGCCATCGCCCGAAATATGGAATTCCTGACCCAGAAGAAATTCATCGATGACGAGCGATTCACCCGCTTCTTTATCAACGACAAGATAAAATACAACAAATGGGGCCGCAGAAAAGTGGAACAGGCTCTCTGGATGAAGCACATCCCGAAGGAAATCTCCGACCCAATCTTCGAAGAAATCGAGGACGACATGTATTTGGAAACCCTCCTCCCTCTCCTAAAAAACAAATACAAAACCATCAAAGCCAAAAACGACTACGAACGCTCGATGAAACTCATCCGCTTCGCCCTCGGCAGAGGCTATGGTATGGATGTGATTCACAAATGCATCGACAAAATGAAAGAAGAAGATCTGGGAGACATCGATTTCGAAGACGACTTCTAAAGGTTTAAATTCAATGTAAACATTAGAAGCTAATCATAAAGTTCAATGTTCAAAACTCAAAGTTCAAAGTAACAATATGAAGCTCAGCCTATTAGGAAATATCATAGATTTTCTCTTTCCCCGTTACTGTGCCATCTGCGATGAGCGACTGTTGGGCACAGAGGAGACGCTATGCGCCACCTGTCTCCAGGACCTCCCGATTACCCCAACCTGGGAAGCCCCCTATGAGAACAATATGGCTAAGATGTTCTGGGGGCGCATTCCTATCGAAAAATGCGCCGCCCTCTTCTATTATCACAGCCACTCCAACCCAAGCTACATCATCTACAAACTGAAATACCATCATCGTCCAGATACCGGAAACTATCTGGGAAGACTCATCGCCAGCAAAGGTATCGAATCAGACTTCTTCAAGGATATAGACGCCATCATCCCTATCCCCATCACGAAGTCAAGAAGGAAGACCCGCGGCTATAATCAGAGCGAGGAAATAGCAAGGGGAATACAGGAAAGAACCCATCTCCCCATTATCACAGATGCCATCCGACGAGTAACCTTCACCGAAAGTCAAACCCAAAAGGACAGATGGCAACGACAGGAAAACGTAAAGCATGTATTCCAGCTATCAGATACCTATCACGACAAAGACGGCAAACATCCCATCACCGATCTTGCCGGCAAGCATCTGCTTATCGTCGATGACGTCTGCACCACAGGCGCCACCCTCATCTCCTGCTGCGAAGAACTGCAGAAGGCAGGCAAGATGAAATTCAGCATCACCACCATCGGATGGACACACGATTAAAAATCTATAATTAATAAGCCATTTATGATGATTAATCATTTTTTTGTCGTACCTTTGCAGATATAAATTATAATTATTTAATCCTTATATGATTATGGACAAGCTAAAGAAAGAATTCGCATCTAAGTTATTGAAGGTTAAGGCTATCAAATTGCAGCCTAACGATCCTTTCACTTGGGCTTCTGGTTGGAAGTCTCCTTTCTATTGTGACAACCGCAAGACCCTCTCTTTCCCAGAACTCCGCAACTATGTGAAGCTCGAACTCGTACACGCCATCCTGGAGCAGTTCCCAGAGGCTGACGCTGTTGCTGGTGTAGCTACTGGCGCTATCGCACAGGGTGCATTGGTGGCAGACGAATTGAACTTGCCTTTCGTTTACGTTCGTTCTAAACCAAAGGATCATGGTATGCAGAACCTCATCGAAGGTGAGCTCGATCCTAAGGCAAAGGTTGTTGTTGTAGAGGATTTGATTTCTACAGGCGGCAGCTCACTCAAGGCTGTAGAGGCTCTTCGCAAGAACGGCAACGAGATTGTAGGTATGGTAGCTAGCTACACTTACGGTTTCCCTGTTGCAGAGAAGGCCTTCGCTGATGCTAACGTGAAGCTGGTTACTCTTACAGACTACGAGCACGTGGTAGAAGAGGCTCTCGAGACTGGTTACATCAAGCAGGAAGACGTAGAGTTGCTCCACGAGTGGCGCAAGGACCCAGCTAACTGGAAGAAGTAATTTTTTACCCATCAATAATGAGTACAAGTACATTCGAAAGTAATATCAAACAGATTCCTCACAAGCAGGAATCTGTTTTTAATACTTTGAGCGACCTCAACAACCTGCAGGTGCTCAAAGACCGCTTCGAGCAGGTGAAAGACCAGATTCCTGAGGACAAGAGAAAGGAAATGGAGAAACTCAAGGACCTGAGATTCGACAGCGACAGCATCACTATCAACGCTCCTATGGTGGGCGACCTCAAGATGCGCATCATCGACAGAGATTTTCCAAAAACCATCAAGTTTGAAACAGAGAACAGCCCTATCCCATTCAATTTCTGGATTCAGCTGCTCCCTACAGGAGAATTCTCTTGCAAGATGAAGCTCACCATCAAGGCTGAGCTCAATATGTTTATCAAGGGTATGGTGAAGAAGCCATTGCAGGAAGGCATCGAGAAGATTGCAGATGCACTGGCGATGATTCCTTACCAGGATTAAAAATAAAGAAATTATGGCACATAAACTTTGGGAAAAGAACTTTGAAGTAAACAAGGAAATCGAACGATTCACCGTAGGTAGAGACCGTGAACTCGATCTCTATCTCGCCAAATACGATGTGCTTGGCAGTATGGCACACATCACCATGCTCGAAAGCATCGGACTTTTGGAAAAAGATGAGCTTACCCAGCTCCTCGCAGAATTGAAGAATATCTACGCCATCGCCGAGAAAGGCGAGTTTGTCATCGAAGACGGCGTGGAGGATGTTCATTCCCAAGTAGAATTGATGCTCACCCAGAAACTGGGCGATATGGGCAAAAAGATTCATTCAGGACGCTCACGCAATGATCAGGTTTTGGTAGATCTCAAGCTCTTCACCCGTCACGAGTTGAAGGAGATTGTGGATGCTGTCAAGATTCTCTTCGACGAGCTGATCCAGAAGAGCAACCAGTATAAGAACATATTGATGCCTGGTTATACCCACCTGCAGGTGGCAATGCCTTCATCTTTCGGACTCTGGTTTGGCGCTTATGCAGAAGGACTTGCTGACGATATGCTCTTCCTTCAGGCAGCCTACCGTATGACCAACCGCAATCCTCTGGGTAGCGCAGCAGGCTACGGCAGCTCTTTCCCTCTGAACCGTACCATGACAACCGAACTGCTCGGTTTCGACAGCATGGACTATAATGTAGTCTATGCCCAGATGGGTAGAGGAAAGATGGAGCGCAACGTAGCTTTTGCGATGGCTAGCGTGGCAGGAACCCTGGCAAAGATGGCTTTCGATGCCTGCATGTTCAACTGTCAGAACTTCGGCTTCGTGAAGTTGCCTAAGGAGTGTACCACCGGTTCAAGCATCATGCCACACAAGAAGAACCCAGACGTATTCGAGCTGATTCGTGCCAAGAGCAACAAGCTCCAGAGCTTGCCACAGCAGATCATGCTCATCATGAACAACCTGCCTGTGGGTTATTTCCGTGATCTTCAGATTATCAAGGAAGTATTCCTCCCAGCTTTCGACGAGTTGAAAGACTGTCTGCAGATGGCTGCCTACATTATCAACAAGATGGAGGTTAACGAGCACATCCTCGATGATCCTCGTTATGATCCGATGTTCTCTGTTGAGGAAGTAAATCAGCTTGCCGCTAACGGAATGCCTTTCCGTGACGCCTACAAGACTGTGGGACTGGAAATCGAAGCTGGAGAATTCAAGCCTAACAAGGATATCCATCATACCCATGAGGGAAGCATCGGCAATCTCTGCAACGACAAGATCCAGTCACTTATGGAGCAGACTCTCTCAGAGTTCCATTTCGAGCGTATGGAGAATGCAGAAAAGAATCTCTTGAAATAAAGGATATCCCGTGAAATCAAAGAGAATCTTGAAATCAAAGAAATCTCTTAATACATTAGAATCTTTTTGAACTCAATGAAGAAAAAAACATCTATATATAATCATATATATAATAAGGTGTATATATATAATAAGGTGTATATATATAATAAGGTGAAGAGAATGGCTGCAAAAGCTGTGCTCTTCACCTTTTTGTGTATCAGTCTCATTCTTTCCTCCTCACTTCTGGCATCCTGCGATGCAGACAACAGCATCAGCACCCGATACCCATGCCAGTTTATCTTCCGAACCATCTACCATCCGGGAAGCAGCATTGAGACTGCTCTCCAAGGATCCGGCACCTACACCATGATTAGTGCCAAAAAGATAAATGGCGCTTGGAATATCTATTCCACCCTCAACGATGGCAAGAACCATACTGAAACCATCGTCCTCTCTACTGCCAAGGAAAACTATGCCAACTATAGCTATCTAGGAGCAGGAAACGACCAGAAGGATGCCACCAAGAATGGTTTCATCCTCGGCACATCCAACTTCAATGGCTATGTAGCATGGGACAGACAATGCCTTAACTGCATCCTGCAATATGGCGGCACCAACTATCCACTGGAGTGGACAGGCAACAGACAATCGGTCATCTGCAACAAGTGTAAAAGAGTATATAGCCTTGAAAATGGAACCATCACAAGTGGTGGACAGGGAAAAGAAGACAAGATGCTGATGCAATATCGGGTAACCTACACAGGTATTGGCAGCGTGCTGACAGTAGGAAATTAGGTTTCTACGAGAAAAAATGCACGTTTTTGAAGAAAAATGGCGTTTTTTTCTTAAAAGTTGTAAATTCATTTGGTGGAACCGGGAAATTATATTACCTTTGCACTCGCAATTAAGTAACGCGGAAATAGCTCAGTTGGTAGAGCACAACCTTGCCAAGGTTGGGGTCGCGGGTCCGAGTCCCGTTTTCCGCTCAACTCTTAACGTTTACCATGCCGCAATGGTGGAATTGGTAGACACGAGGGACTTAAAATCCCTTGGCCAGTAATGGCTGTGCGGGTTCGAGTCCCGCTCGCGGCACTCCTCCCTTAAAATTTTTCTTATGAAAAAATTTGCATACATCATATTTCTTATTTCATCGATTTTACTAACATCATGTGGTGTCAGTAGTGGTCACTTTAAACTTGAGGGCAAATTTTTAAATATGAATCAAGGTGAATTTTATGTTTATAGCACAGATGGCGGCATGGAAGGCATGGATACCATCAAAGTTGTAGGCGGTAGATTCACATACGAGATGCCCTGCCATGACGATTGTACGCTGATGATCGTTTTCCCAAATTTCTCTGAGCAACCTATCTTCGCAGAATCAGGAGAATCTGTGGAGCTGAAAGGCGATGCTTCCCACTTGAAGGAAATGGAGGTAAAGGGTACCAAGAACAATGAATTGATGACCAAATTCCGCAAATCAATTCTTGGCAATACTCCGCCACAGGAAAAGAAACAGGCAGAACTCTTCATCGAAGATAACGCAAAGTCGGTAGTAAGCCTCTTTCTCATCAAGAAATACTTCATTGCCACCCCTCAACCAGATTACAAGAAAGCGTTCTCTCTCCTTACTCTGTTGGAGAAAGAACAGCCTAAGAATATTCAGGTAGGTAAACTGAAGCAGCAGATTTCTGCCATGAAAGACGCAGGAGTTGGCACCAAATTACCAACTTTCACGTCATACGACACAAAAGGAAAGCTCATCTCCAGCACAGAACTGACCAGTTCACCTGTTGCAGTCATCTATACCTGGGCTACATTCAATTATGACAGCCAGGACATACAGAGAGAGTTGAAGAAGCGCCAACGCTCATCACAAGGCAAACTCAAGCTGATGGGCTTCTGCCTGGATGCAAGCAAGAGCAGCTGCCAGGAGAATATGAAGCGCGACTCTATCAACTGGGCTGTAGTATGCAATGGAGAAATGCTGGAAGACAAGACTTTGAAGAAGTTGGGACTCACTTCGATGCCCGACAACATCATACTTCAAAATGGAAAAATAACAGCCCGAGGCCTTAACAAGCAAGATCTATACAATAAACTAGACCAACTGCTGAAATAAAACCGCGAGCTCTAACCTTCTAAAAAAGAGCTTATGTTAGTAAAAACCTATTGTGCAGCAGTCAACGGACTGGAAGTCACGACTGTAACTGTAGAAGTCAGCCTCAACACAGGCGTAATGTATCACCTTACGGGCTTAGGCGACGAAGCGGTCAAGGAAAGCCGTAACCGTATCGCAGCAGCCATGCAGTATAGCGGCTATAAATTTCCAATAGCCGACATTACCATTAACCTGGCACCCGCCAACCTGCGCAAGGAGGGCAGCAGTTTCGACCTACCTCTAGCCATCGGCATTTTAGGCGCCAATGGCAACATCCCCGAAGATCATCTCAAAGAATATATGATGGTGGGCGAATTGAGCCTCGACGGCACATTGCAGCCTATCAAGGGAGCCCTACCTATCGCCATCAAGGCAAGGTCTGAACACTACAAAGGTCTGATTGTACCAGAACAAAACGCCCGGGAAGCTGCCGTTGTGAACAATCTGGAGGTTTATGGAATGAAAAACCTCTTTGATGTTATCCAGTTTCTTGGCGACAAATCATCCCCCACCCCAACCATTGTAGATACTCGCAAGGAGTTTTACGAGAACCAGGTTCATTGCGACTACGATTATGCAGACGTAAAGGGCCAGGAAAACGTGAAGCGTGCCTTGGAAGTAGCCGCTGCCGGCGGTCACAATCTCATCATGGTAGGTCCTCCCGGCTCGGGAAAATCCATGATGGCAAAGCGTCTCCCCTCCATTCTTCCACCCCTTACTCTCTCAGAAAGTCTGGAAACTACCCAGATACATTCCATAGCTGGCAAATTAGCCAAGAATGTATCCCTCATTGCCCAGCGCCCTTTCAGAGCGCCTCACCATACCATCTCGCAAGTAGCACTGGTAGGTGGAGGAACTTCTCCACAACCCGGCGAAATATCTCTTGCCCATAATGGTGTGCTCTTCTGCGACGAATTGCCAGAGTTCAACAAAACCACCCTGGAAGTTTTGCGCCAACCTCTGGAAGACCGCCACATCAACATCAGCAGAGCCAAATACGCCATTGATTACCCTTGCTCGTTTATGTTTGTAGCAAGCATGAACCCATGTCCTTGCGGTTACTACGGCGACCCTACGCATCATTGTGTCTGTACCCCGGGACAGATACAACGCTACATGAACAAGATTTCCGGTCCGTTACTCGACCGCATCGATATCCAGTGCGAAATCAGTCCTGTACCTTTCAAGGACATCTCCAAGGCAGCCCCAGGAGAACCAAGTGCCAGAATCAGGGAAAGAGTAATCAGAGCCCGAGAGATTCAGGCAGAAAGATTCAAGGATTTCAAGGGAATACACTGTAATGCCCAGATGACGGAACGTATGATTCATCAATTTGCGGAACCAACAGAGGAAGGAATCAATCTCCTCAGAATGGCGATGGAGAAACTATCCCTTTCTGCACGTGCCTACAACCGTATCTTAAAAGTTGCCCGCACCATTGCCGACCTTGCCGGAAGCCAGCAGATAGAACCTCAACACCTGGCAGAAGCTATCGGATATCGGACACTAGATAGGGGAGATTGGGCAGAAAGAGGACACTTCTAAGATAATTATCAGCCAAAACATATAAGAAAATCGCCCAAAGAAGGGGTATTTTTTATTGCACAGGGGGTATTTTCTATTAAATATCCCCATTTTAAAAACAAAATACACCCCGATAAGATAATTTTTACCCCCCTTACAAGCAGAAAAACACGTACCTTTGCAATCGTAAAACAGACGTTATCACAACGTAGGTATAACACAACAAAAAATAAACTTTTAAAATTTCAAGACTATGGATAGTATTTTTAAAATTACAGAAGTTATCAAGAAAGTAGGTTTCGCGATTCTTATCGCAGAGTTGGCTGTTATCGCTTACTTGAATGTGATGTAATCATCACCCGATAAAGAAAAATAAGACACTTTATAATATATAAAGTAAGATATATAAAGGAGGAAGTTTTCTACTTATTAAGGTAAGAAGATTGATTATTAAAACAGCAAGACTCAAGACAATAGTAAATGATAATGATTGTGCTACCCTTATCAGAAAGACCTGAAGGGCAAGCACAAAAAAGGCTCGGGCTGGAAAGCTAGAGCCTTTTTTAGTATCTGAATTTTAGAAATTACACCTTATTATATATATAAAGGAGAAAAAGGACACCTAATTATTCCGCATTTCCAACATTTTTTTGTAATTTTGCACCCAAATAACAAAAATATATTAGCTAATATGGAACAAAAGAATTTCAAACGTACCACTGTTACGGCAGCATTGCCTTACGCTAATGGTGGTGTGCATATCGGTCACCTGGCAGGTGTTTATGTGCCAGCCGATATCTACGTACGCTATCTTCGCCTTAAAAAGCAAGACGTTGTTTTCATCGGCGGTAGCGACGAGCATGGTGTACCTGTTACTATCCGTGCCAAGAAGGAAGGCATTACCGTACAGGAAGTAGTGGATCGCTATCACAACCTCATCAAGAAGAGCTTCGAGGATTTCGGTATCTCTTTTGATATCTACAGCCGCACTACTTCTGAGGTTCACAATAAGTTTGCTTCTGATTTCTTCCGTACTCTTTACGATAAGGGTGTTTTGGAAGAGAAAGTAGAAGAGCAGTTCTGCGATGAGGTTACCGGCGAGTTCCTTACCGACCGTAACATCGTGGGTACCTGTCCTCGCTGCGGTGCAGAAGGTGCATACGGTGACCAGTGTGAGAAGTGTGGTGCGACCCTCTCTCCAGAAGAGTTGATCAACCCTACCAATAAGAACAACCCTGGTCATGGCCTCGTCAAGAAGCCTACCAAGAACTGGTATCTCCCACTGGGCAAGTATCAGGACTGGTTGAAGCAGTGGATCCTGGAAGGTCACAAGGAGTGGCGTTCCAATGTTTACGGACAGTGCAAGAGCTGGTTGGATATGGATCTGCAGCCTCGTGCGATGACCCGCGACCTGGATTGGGGTATTCCTGTTCCTGTAGAGGGAGCAGAAGGCAAGGTTCTCTATGTCTGGTTTGATGCTCCAATCGGCTACATCTCCAATACCAAGGAGCTTTGCGATGCACAGCCAGAGAAATGGGGTACATGGCAGAAGTGGTGGCAGGATCCAGAGACACGTCTCGTTCACTTCATCGGAAAGGACAACATCGTGTTCCACTGCATCATCTTCCCTACCATGCTGAAGGCTCACGGCGACTATATCCTGCCGGACAACGTACCAGCCAATGAGTTCCTGAATCTTGAGGATGATAAGATTTCTACATCCCGCAACTGGGCAGTATGGTTGCACGAGTATCTCGTAGATTTGCCAGGCAAGCAGGATGTCTTGCGCTATGTATTGACAGCCAACGCTCCAGAGACCAAGGACAACAACTTTACCTGGAAGGATTTCCAGGAGCGCAATAACTCTGAGTTGGTTGCCGTTTATGGTAACTTCGTAAACCGTGCTCTCCAGCTCACCAAGAAGTACTGGGGCGGCGTGGTTCCTGCCTGCGGCGAATTGCAGGAGGTTGACCAGAAGGCTATCGCTGAGTTCAAGGATGTGAAGGAGAAGGTTGAGCAGTATCTCGACGTATTCAAGTTCCGTGAGGCTCAGAAGGAGGCTATGAATCTGGCACGTATCGGTAACAAGTACATCACAGAGTGCGAGCCTTGGAAGGTTTGGAAGACCGATCCTAAGCGTGTGGAGACCATCTTGAACATCTCCCTCCAGCTGGTTGCCAACCTTGCCATCGCCTTTGAGCCATTCCTGCCATTCTCATCAGAGAAGCTCCGCAAGATGATCAATATGCCAACCTTCGAGTGGACTCAGCTTGGCAGCACAGAGCTCCTCAAGCCTGGCACACAGCTTGGTGAGCCAGAATTGCTCTTCGAGAAGATCGAGGATGAGGTGATTGAGAAGCAGCTCCAGAAACTCGCTGACACCAAGAAGGCTAACGAGGAAGCTTCTTACAAGGCTGCCCCTATCAAGCCAGAGGTTAGCTTCGATGATTTCGAAAAGCTCGACATCCGCGTAGGTCACATTCTGAACTGCGAGAAGGTGAAGAAGTCTAAGAAGCTCCTGAAGTTCACCATTGATGATGGTTCAGGCGTAGAGCGTACTATCTGTTCAGGTATCGCTGCATACTATGAGCCAGAGCAGCTGATCGGCAAGGATGTTCTCTTCGTTGCCAACTTTGCTCCTCGCAAGATGATGGGTATTGAGAGTCAGGGTATGATTCTCTCTGCCGTTAACTTCGATGGCTCACTCAATGTTACCTCTCTCCTGGGTCAGGTTAAGCCAGGAAGCCAGGTAGGATAATCGTTTCGAAAAAAGCTCTATATCTTCAATACTGAGGATATAGAGCTTTTTCTTTTCAGCTAAAGGAGTAAAAGTGATATAATCAACTAAAGCGCAAACCGATAGCCTACCGTAAAGGTGAATACCTTGTTCTTGGAATCTCCGGCATCAGCCTTATTCACCTTGGTCAAGCCTATATGATAGCGAGCATCCAGAATCACATTCATATACTCATACGATAAACCTACAGGAATAGATACATTCACCTTCTTGGCAGCGTATGTGCTTTCCACATCCCGGCTTTCCTTGTAAAGAGTTGAACCCGTCTTACTATCCTTCTCCAAATCAGTTTCTTCCGACAGCATCTTGCCATCTCCACACAAGAACCCCACCTGTGCACCAGCCATAATGGCAAACTGAGGAGCCACGTATGCCTTCAGCATCAAAGGCACCTGAACATAGTCAAGATTCAGGCGATGATCCTTCACGCCCGTATATTTCTTGATTCCATTATTACCCGTATCCCCATTCACAGCCATCTCATAATCACCCCAGCGGGCACCCTGACGGGCATAATAAGCACCCAGAGAAACACCCAGGTAATCTGTGGCACGATACTCCACATCGAGTCCACCCATGAATCCCGCCTGACTCTTGGATTTCACCTCCCTGTTGTTTTCCGTTGGCAGATAGATGGAATTATCACTCAGATTGGCAATAGCCACACCTACTCGGGGTATCACCGAGAATTTACCTACAGGATTCTCCCCACCTTGCGCCATTGCCCCCATAGCAGAAAGCAACAGCATCATCACGATAGCAATATTCTTTTTCATCATATTCATTTTTTGAATTACACCTTATTATATATAGAGAGATAAATTCAATTCTATATATAGATAAACTCAAAAACACGAAGAATATTGCATCCATACTGAATAAGGATTCAACAAAATCAAGCAAATCGCATTAAAAAACAGAAGCAAAAGCTATACAAAACTACCATTCTGTGATATTTTTCATCATTTATCCATAAAAAACAAACAAAAGATAGTAGATTATAGAAAAATTTGTGTAATTTT
>ENA-UERG01001219-UERG01001219.1-human-gut-metagenome-genome-assembly--contig:-NODE-1219-length-22386-cov-11.358734_pt1 | contig 22386 bp, 15 predicted proteins | sample MGYA00242954_ERZ507954 | MGnify/ENA primary metagenome ERZ507954 (study PRJEB26167, sample SAMN06115478) | human gut metagenome | host: Homo sapiens | place: China:Sichuan | collected 2015-01-21... | reverse complement strand
GTCTGGGCAAAAAGATCGGTTATGCCCAATAAAAATACGAATATTAACATTTTTGTTTTCATGGCTTTCATTTTTTAGCTTCACAATCCTTTGCCAGATTTTTATTTGTATTCATATTCCTGGCAGAAGGGGATTCTTTGAAATCTTTATAAAAATCTACTTTTTTGAAGTCATCAATCACCATTTGATATGCATACTGATATAAGTCTGCATCTGTTACATTATATTTAACATCCAATGCATCAGATAGCATTGACATATTTTTATACAAATCACCGGCTAAAGATATTCCTTTTCTTACAGCATACCTATAAACAGCCAAATGTGCTTCAATTTCCAGATTCAATTTTGCATCTTCATTATTCGTCTGCAGACTGTGTAAAAGTTCATGGAACAATGTCCTTTCCAAATTTTGATCTGTCACCTCAGATTCTTTAAAATCTTTTATCGTCATTCGATTTGTTTTCGGATTATACAAGCCATTAGCTTTTATGTTCGGATCATGAACTATTGTTATGTTCTTGTCTTTCAATGCGCCAATCATTTTTCCTCCCATACAGTCATTATTCATATTTGCTAAGGCATCCTCGACTTTTTTCCATTGTGCGCTGCTCAGAGAGGACGTACTGTTAAAAATAGCCTTGGATAAAGTACCCATTGACGAAGAAGAACCACCGCCAGGTGTCACTCCTCCGCCACCACCGCCGCCTCCCGGATTCGGGTTGGGATCAGGGTCGGGATCCGGGTATTCGTAACAAGTACATTCCCACAATTTACGCTGACACCGGACACATCTGGTACAACTACAATACTTCTCTTTCTGCCCACAATAAAAACACCGCGGACAAAAACAACCGTTTATCGCACCGCAATCCGGACAGGCAACAACGACAACCTCGTCGTTGCAACCATAATGCGGACACTGGCCCTCGGGGTAACCGTGAGGACAGTAACCCGAACCGGCACCGCCACCTTCATCGAAAAGATAGGTGCCTGATCTGGTCTTCATCCCCTCCGCCAACCTGATCGTCGAATAATGATCATACTGCCCCTCTCCGGCATGTCCGGCTAATTCTGAACGCTTCATGACCAGCAAACGGCCCGACAAACGGCCGTCCGTATAGCCGAAGGCTTTCACGAACTCACCTTCCAGCGTGGAGCAGAAAACCCGGCCGGTAAAATCACCGCCGCCAAGATAGCGAAAATTTTCCAAACTTTTCCCGACATTTCCACGGGCATCGGAAGATGGCACCAAAGTGATCACAAACATATCGGTCTCTCCGCTGCTACGACGGGCTATAACCAGACGACGGCGCGTAAAGGCCCGCTTCTGATAAAGCAATTTACCCGACTTAATTACGCTCTCTACATACAAACTGAAAGTATTCGACTGAAGAGGCACTTCAACTAAACGGACACCGCTATGCCCCGACTCCATCGCCTTATCCCACTCAGGAATCAATTCAACTGCAGGTAAGGCAGAGGATTTCGCCGCTACCCGATCTGTAAAGCGTAAGGGAGCCAGATCGGTGGCATTTTCTTCAAAATAATAACGGGCATCCCTTATTCCAAAATCTTTAAACTCAACCTCTCCCGTTGTCGGAGGTATTCGTTCCAGCTCATCGGAACAGGAAATAAAGAAGGATAAGAATATCCCGAAAATCAATAATTTTTTTCTTTTCATAAATCATTTACATTTCATTCATTACTCACTTCATTCATTTTTTTCTTTCATCAGCACCTCCTTTTTAAAAATAAAACATACTCCATTTACCAAAAACAGATCTTACCATCCGTATAAGTAAAAATCCGTTCTTCCTTTCCGGTAGTCAAATCCCTTAACCATAGCAGGGCATTGGCAGGTATTTCACTGAATTCCACCCACCTTTCAGTGGCCTCCTTTACTCCCAGCGAACACCATCCCGAGCCGTCATGATAATTCAATTCATACCAATGGCCAGGATATACACTATTGCCATCGTTACGTAATAAACACTCTATACCCGACAAGGAAACTTTTTTGCCCATATCCCATTGTAAAATGTAATTCCGATCCGAAAAGGCATAAGAAATCGGATTATCATCGAAAGCAGGGGAAGAAGCGGTGAATCCCGGAACATTTTGCAGGGGTTTTATACTTTCCCCTTTCGCGTTATATAATACACATTCACCTACATAAAACGGCCTTCGGGAACATATTCTCCAGTATCGGTAGGATTGGGAAGAACCGGTTTTTATTTCAGCCCATTGTAATTCGGAGATATATTTAAACACGCCGATACTGTCTTTCCGTCGGAAAGAGGGATCATTGGAAGCTTCCACCACCGAATTCAAAAACGGTCGGTTGGCCGACCTTAGCATGAGCCTTGAAGGATACTTCCGTTTCAGTTTTAACGTGAGCAGGTGAGTGGTATCGGGTTGTAACAGCTGTACTTTTCCGGTCAAATCCAATAGAAAAGGATAAGAAACGGCAACGGCATCCCCGTCCGGATAAATCAACGGCAAATATACAATACCACACCCGACATCTTTAAAAAGGAACCGTCCTTCCCGAAGTCCGGCATAAGCGACAGGTTCCCATTTCAAGTCATTGAATACACCCAAATACCCATAGGTAACGGATACCGGTTTGAGGGGTGTCACCGGGACATCTTTCACCCGGGTATAGCAGGAAGTCACGTCCCGGTAAAAAGGACTTCGGAAAAAAGGAGGAATGTATTCACTTTTACCGGTGTCCGGAGCAGGATTACGGGTAAAAGTCTGGCGATAAATCTTCCCCTGTTTATTAACCTCAAATGCGAGACGTTGTATACTGTTCATCTGTCTGTTATCTATCATCACCGACCAGCAATGTCTGTCGTTCCGGGTCGGGAAAGCCGGATTCAGGTCCAGAGCAACCGGACACAGCGTAAGTCTGGCCAACCAGCTTCTGAGCATAGCCAGGCTCACACATCCCGTCAGATTATAGTTGATAAGATTTCCCCGGTACAATACTTTTGCCTCCCGGGGAATCCGGCCATTAAAAATCTGAGACAACCCGATGCCTGTTGCCACTTCGTTGCCGATATCGTCATAGTTCAGTAAATCGGCAATATCGGTGTGGAATATCGAATCCTGCAACCTGAAAAGTTGCTGGGGACGTTCGTGTCCAACCCGGTAGGGCAATACATACTCACACAATTGACCGAACAGCAAGTTTTTTAACCAGGGTCTTTTTCGGATGGCACTAAAAGTCGAGTCGATATAAGTAATCAGAAAATTACTATCCAATTGTTCGATATCTTCATACCGCACCAACCCTTCCGTTGCACCGGGTTGTTGAAAGAATGCTTCGTACAAAGTCGCTTTAAAAATGAAGCTTTGTCCACAGTAAACCGAATCGATCCATTGTTTATAAACATCGAGGGCCTCTCCCTCATACCAGCCATGCCCCGGCATGTTAGCGATCAGATAGCAGGCAGCCCGGTATTTCAACGAATCGGCAGGATGCAAAGAATAATGTTTTAATACCTGCTCCAGCTGCATCCTGTTTTTCCCGCTTTTACTCAACGCCTGTTCCAATGGTGAGTCGGACGTACAGCTGATAAAAAAACAACTCCAGCACACAAAGAAAAAATAATATTTGCTCATATATGTCTTACTCTTTGGGTCGATAATTCTGTAAAAAAATTCTTGCCTGATTTCTAATCCGCAGAACCGAGGTATTGACTACTTTCACTTGCATAGACAACATATATTCGGCCTGTATGGCTGCCTGACCGGGAGAGCCGTCAGCCCGGTACAGATTGAACAAATGATAATGCGGAACTATATAGGCCGGAGTCATAAAAGAAGCGGAGAGATAAGCCTTTTCAGCTTCTGCATTCCTGCCAGCCTGCTGATAGCACATCCCCAAATCGCACACCAGCCGGGAGGATGGTTTTAAAGCACAGGCATTTTCCAGTACCGGCAGGGCTTCCGCATATTGCCGGTGATTGAATAATGTCTTTCCGTAACAAAGTACAAAATCAGCATTTCCCTGCAGATACCGGTAAGAGTTCATCATCCCTGTTCCGGTCAGAACCGATACATCCGATTGTGCTTCTGACAGAAGCCTGTCCGCCCTCTTTTCCTGCCTGTATTCAAAACAGATAAAGACCGGTAAGGAAAGAAGGAACAGGCCGGCAACAAATCTGTACCCGGTTTTCCATCTCCCCTTTTTTACAAGGACCGGAGACGATACATTTCCGGCAATTACAGCCAAAGCAGCAACAGCGATAGTTATAATCAAACCGATCGAAAAAGGGTAGCTGAAAAAACCGAAACTCAGGATTGCCAGAAATACGGAACCCGCATCCCGGGATTTTTGATTACCACGGAAAGAGTGACGGCATCCGGTAAAAATCAGGAGAACAAAGAGAACAAAACCTGCAATTCCCGTTTCAAAAAGTATCCGGAGAAATTCGTTAAAAGCATATACATTATTTCCGGCAACGTTTGCATAAGCAGAAACGGAATGTTCCCTAAACCATCCGGCCTGTAAAGGCATATATAAAGCCTCGAGACTGCCATGGCCCAACCACAATGCTTCCGGCAGTTTACTTCCGATAACCTGCCAGATTAAAAATCTGCCTTGCACGGAGTCCGGCCGCATCCGGTATCCGGCATAGATTCCAATTAACAGGATTCCCGACAGTAGTATAAACGACAAGTAGTTCGGATACCGGTATTTTTGCCGGGCTGCTTTCCACAGTATACCCATAACCAAAGCAATCCAGGATGCCCGGGAATTTATGGACAGTATACCATAAAGCAAAAGTAAAAAATTCAGCAACCAGCACACCTTCCACCCGATGCTGAACTCTTTCTTAAAAGAACAGATCCCTGCCAGCAAGGAAAGCACTAAAAACAATGCGAGTATAGAGGGATTGAAAAAACATCCCGTACCCTTCAGTAAATAATGGTAGGAGGGCAGGAAATCCGTGATTTGTAAAATATACCATATTCCTTGCAGCCCACCTGCGAAAAACAACAGGATAAAAAATGTATTGCCCGACTTTATATTCCTTGCATAAACATATAACAGGAGCAGCATAACGGTATAAAGGGGAACATTCGGATTAAATACCCGGTCGGTTATCAAAATACGACTTCCGTAATAGAGGACGAATAAGCCGAATATCAAATCCAATTCATTTAATCTGAATTGCCGTTTTCTGAGAATCTTCATCCCCACCCATAAAGCAATAACTATAAAACCGCCGAACCTTGCAGTCGATCCTATTAAATAGACGTCGACAGGCCAAAGGACCGGGCATAAAAACAGCAGGAAGCCTACCGGGAAATACTCAACGCAAATCCCCTTACAAAATTTCAATTTATTTTGCGTATAAAACAAAACATAAAAAGGCATGGCATTTTGACACACCTGAAAAAATCAGCACCTTGATGTATTTTATTAAAATTCTATTACAGAATATTACATTTCAAATATATTACACCGATTGAAGTCAAACAAATATTCAATATTCTATAATATACCAAAGATTAAAAAAACAGAGAATTAAAGTTTTGCTCTTTCAGGAAAAGGTATCCTTTTTATTACAAGAAAATCAGGATCATAAAGGCCAGATTGCCTAATTGGGTCAGTGCTGCTTTGGTCAGACAGCCGTAGAGGCTCATAACGGCAAACGTGCCGACGGTGACGAAAAAGGTTGAAGCGATCGATTCGGTCGTGAATACCAGAAAATGAATGGAGAAAGTGATCTCTCTACCATTCGATTTCCTTCAACCCATGTTCCCGTAGATATTGGTTTGTACGGCTGAACTGGTGATTGCCGAACCATCCGCCCCGGTTGGCAGAAAGCGGGGAGGGGTGTACGCATTTAAGCACCAGGTGCCGGTCGGTATCGATAAATGCGCCTTTGCGTTGGGCATAGGATCCCCACAACAGGAATACCAGGTGTTCTTTCTTTTCTGCGATCTTGCGGATAACGGCATCGGTGAAAGTTTCCCAGCCTTTGTTCTGGTGCGAACCGGCCTGGTGGGCCCGTACGGTAAGCGTTGCATTGAGCAGCAGTACCCCCTGGTCCGACCAGCGTTCCAGGTTGCCCGAACGGGGAACAGGAGTACCCAGGTCATCGTGTATTTCTTTAAATATATTTTGCAGGGAAGGCGGTTGCTCGATACCTTCGGGCACGGAAAAACAAAGGCCGTGCGCCTGTCCGGGACCGTGGTAAGGATCCTGTCCGAGGATAACGACTTTCGTATTGTCTACCGTACAATGGTTGAATGCATTGAATATCAGTTTGCCGGGAGGGAAAATCCGGGTTTGGGCGTATTCGTTTTTTACAAAAGCGATCAGTTCGGCAAAATACGGTTTGTCAAATTCTTCCTGAAGCAGTGCTTTCCAGGATTCTTCAATTTTAACGTCCATATGGAATAAGTTTTACCTTGATTTCAAATAGTTTCGGCCACCGTTTCCCGGTGACATAAAAAGTTCCTTTCCCGGCATTCCACGCGATACCGTTCAGCACATCGTCTTTGTCGTCTAGCCGGGCTTTATCGGCGGCAGGCAGGAGCCCGGGCAGGTTCAGCTCGCCCCGGACAATGCCGGTTTCCGGATCGATGACGACAATCCGGTCGGTCAGCCACACATTCGCCCAGATCATACCGTCTACGTATTCCAGTTCGTTCAGTTGGTCTACCGGCCCGTTATGGTCGTATACTTCTACTTCTTTCAGTATATTGAACGTCGACGGAGCGATATGGTAAAGCTTGTTGCTGCCGTCGCTCATGATCAGGTGGTCTCCGGCCGTAGTAATCCCCCAACCTTCGGAATTATAATTGAAGGTCGATTCCAGGGTAAAAGTTTTCAGATCGTAAATGAAACCTTTGCGTGACCGCCAGGTGATCTGGTAAATTTTATCTTCATATATCGTGATCCCTTCTCCGAATAACTGACTGTCGATATTTAAGACCGATAGAGTTTTACCGGTTTGCATGTCTGTTTTACGAATAGACGATTCGCCATATTGCCCCGTTCCCTCGTATATAAAACCGTCCTGATAGATCAAACCTTGTGTATAGGCTTTCGGATCGTGAGGAAAAACGTTGACTACTTCATAACTGTAAATGGCCGGAGCCTGATCGGGTTTCACCCGGATCGTCGTTGTCGCGATTCCCCGTTTGTTGTCCGGATGCCACGCCATCACTTTGATGGTCATATTGCCGGTTTTACCTTCCGGTATCCGGTAAGTAAAACTCCGGTCCTCTTTACCGGCCGTTGCGATTTGCTGGCCGTCGATATAGAAGGCGGCAGAATCGACAGGGAAACGGTCCTTGCTTTCAAAACCGATAACGATCTCCTCGTTGAAAGCATACATCTTATCTTTCCCGGGCGATGTAAGTTGAATACTTTTCACATACCTCACCTCGTCTTTCGGAAGTTCTGCAGCCAAAGGAGTTTTTTTTTCTTTGTTCGCCGTTTTATTCCCTCCGCAGGAACAGATGAAAAAGGCACATAATATGTAAAAAAAACAGGTCATCCGCTGTTCGTATCTGTTCAATTTTCTACCAGTTCCCATTCATATCCCTCTTTGGTATCCTTAATGGCGACTCCGGCTGCTTTCAGTTCGTCCCTGATCTTGTCGGAAGTGGCCCAGTCTTTCTTTTGCTTGGCTTCTGTACGGATAGACATCACCATATCCAATATTTTCCCCAGCACTTCGTGATCCTGGCTCACCGATTCGCTTTCGGCCTTCAGTCCCAGGATATCGAATACATAATCCTGATACAGTTTTTTCAATTTAGCCAGATTACCGGCGTCTATCTTCTCGTTTCCTGCCACCAGTGAATTGATCATCCGTACTCCGTCGAACAAGTGGGAGATCAGGACCGGTGTGTTGAGGTCGTCATCGATCGCTTCTTCACATTGGGTGATCAGTTCATCCACATCTACCGTATTACCGGCCGAAGCTTTCACTTTGTCCAGTGCCCGGACCGCTGCCATCAGACGTTCATATCCCTTTTGGGCGGCTTTCAGGGCCTCGTTCGAGAAATCCAGCGGACTCCGGTAGTGGGCCTGCAGGATAAAGAAACGGACGGTCATCGGGGAATAGGCTTGCTCGAGCACATCGTTTTCTCCCGAAAAGAGTTGGTCCAGGGTGATGAAATTCCCCAGCGATTTGCCCATTTTCTGTCCCTTGATAGTGACCATATTGTTGTGCATCCAATATTTCACGGCTTCGTGTCCGTAGGCAGCCGTACTTTGGGCAATCTCACATTCGTGGTGGGGAAACTGCAGGTCCAGCCCGCCGCCATGGATATCGAAACGGTCGCCCAGATACTTCTGGCTCATGCACGAACATTCCAGGTGCCAACCCGGAAAACCGTTACTCCACGGAGAAGGCCAGCGCATGATATGTTCCGGAGTAGCTTTTTTCCATAGGGCGAAATCGGCCGGATTCCGTTTTTCTCCCTGGCCGTCTAACTGACGGGTGTTGGCAAATAACTCTTCCACCCGGCGGCCGGATAGTTTCCCATAGCTGTATTTTTTGTTGTAAGCCTCGACATCGAAATAAATACTTCCGTCGCTCTCGTAAGCGAATCCGTTGTCCAGGATTTTTTTCACCAATTCTTCCTGCTCGATGATATGGCCCGAAGCATGAGGCTCTATACTGGGCGGAAGGGTGTTCAATTGCTCCATATTGTGATGGTAGCGGTTGGTATAAAACTGAACGATTTCCATCGGTTCCAACCGGTCGAGCTTCGCTTTCTTCTCGATTTTGTCTTCGCCGTCGTCACTGTCGTCGGTAAGATGGCCGACATCGGTGATGTTACGCACATAACGCACTTTGTAGCCCAGATATTTCAGATACCGGAACAACAGGTCGAAAGTAATGGCCGGACGGGCATGTCCCAAATGGGCATCCCCGTAGACGGTGGGCCCGCAAACGTACAACCCGACAAAAGGAGGATTGATCGGTTCGAACTGTTCTTTCTTGCGCGATAAAGTATTATATAGGACCAGTCGATTTTTCATTTTCTATATCCATTTAGTTTAAAACGAAAACAAAAATAATAAATAAGTCAATACGATACCGACTTAACACGCAAAAATCAAATCTAACCGGTAAAAAATCAGTCTTCGGTCGAGAAGACTACCTTCATATTCGTACGGTTTTCCAATAGCGCCCCATAGGCATTATACACCTGTTGGCTTTTGTCACGGGTGGTGACATAATGCCCGTTATTCAGGCATTCGATTTTCTGAAACTGACAAGGCAGTATAGTAGAGCCATATTGGTTGTATACCCCGAACTTCTTGTCCCGTTTGACGATATAACGATGGCCTAAAGAAATGATCTCGTCATACTGGCAGGGAAGTATCGTCGAGCCGTAAGTGTTGTAAATTCCGTATTTACCGCCTGCCGACACATAATAAACTCCGTCTTCGTATTCTATCGTGTTGTATTTGCAGGGGATAACGGTACTTCCATAGGTATTGACGATCCCTTTCAGACTGTCGTTTTCAACCAGGTATTTCCCCCCTTCTTTGTATATCGAAGTGTATTGGGTAGGAACGATTACCGAACCGTACAGGTTGTATATGCCCTGATATTTGCCTTTTGTCACGTAATAGGCATTGTCTTTGCATTCGATCTGGCTGAATTGGCAAGGGATAATAACACTTCCATAGCGGTTGTAAACACCTTTGAGCCGGTCCCGGCAGACGTAAAAACAACGGTCGGTGAGTTCGATCTGGTTATAGCGGCAGGGGATAATTGTCGAACCGTACCGGTTGTAAATTCCGTATAACCCTTCCGACGATACCCAAAAAAAATTATTCGATAATTCTATTTTTTCAAAACGGCAGGGCAAGACCAGGGTCCCGTAATAATTGACAATTCCTTTCCGGTCGTCGCGGCTGATTTGAAGATACTGATTTTCATATTCTTCGATCTTATCGTATTCACAAGCGAGGGAAAGGTAAAGCCAGGCATACCCTTTTTTCAGGGCAATCGGCCGGTCAATCTCTTTCGGAAACCGGCCATCCCGTTTGTGCTCTTCATAAAAATAACTGATGATACCGTATTTCCGGCCCTTTCTGACTTTGAAAAAGCAATTGTGTTGAGGTACGATTTCGTCGTACTCGTACGGTATGGCCAGCTGTTTGTCGATCACGATACCGTATTTCCCGTTTTGCCGTTCGATCCGGCATTCGTCGAAATGGTTGTCGTAGCATTCTGCAAATGCAAAAGTTACACACAATAGAAAAATGAGGGTAGAAATCAGTTTCATAAGTTTGTTTTTAGACTTCAATAATAAGAAAATATTTCTTAATTCCCAAAGAAATGTATCGACTTATTAAAAAAATCGTATATTTGTTTACATTTTATTGCTGTCTCGATTTTCTTTTTTTGATTTTCCAGTTCCGGCCGTCTCCTTCCCGGATGCTGTGGTATTCTTCGATGTATTCCTTCAGTTCTTTTACTTCTTTTGGAAGCAAGGAAATGAAACCGGTTTTTCTGAAATAGGATTGAGAAAGAATTCGCCGATCAGATCGGTTTCAAAAAGACTTTTGGGACACCTTACCCGGCGACGGATTATCCGATCAGGAATTCGAATAGGTTCGGATTGTCATTGAGATATTCGTAGAGGATACCTTCGGATTTCATGCGGTCCAGCAGGCCCTGGAAATCTTCGGGATGCTGGATCTCGATGCCGATGAGGGCAGGGCCTTTTTCGCGGTTTGTCTTCTTCTTGTATTCGAAATAGGTGATGTCGTCGTGGGGGCCCAGGACGTTGCTGACAAAACTCTGGAGTGCACCGGCTCTTTGCGGAAAACGGACGACGAAGTAATGTTTCAGGCCTTCATATAATAAAGAGCGCTCCTTGATGTCTTCCATGCGGGTGATGTCGTTGTTGCTGCCGCTGACCACACAAACGACGTTTTTTCCTTTAATTTCATTTTTGTAAAAGTCGAGAGCACTCATACTCAGGGCTCCTGCCGGCTCTACTACGATAGCGTCGAAGTTGTAAAGATTCAGGATCGTCGTACAAATTTTGCCTTCGGGCACGACGACGATATCGTCCAATACTTTCTTGCAGATAGCGTAAGTGAGCTCTCCTACCCGTTGTACGGCTGCCCCGTCGACAAATTTATCTACTTCGTTCAGTTCGGTTACCTCTCCGCATTCGAACGATTTTTTCATTCCGGCGGCACCGGCCGGTTCGACTCCGATGATCTTGGTCTTCGGGCTCATTTGCTTATAGAAACTACCGATACCGGAAGCCAGTCCGCCACCACCGATCGGTACAAAGATATAATCGAGCTTCATCCGGGCTTCCTGAATGATTTCTAAACCGACGGTTGCCTGCCCCTCGATGATCCGGGGATCGTTGAAGGGAGGGATAAATACCATATCGTTTTTTTTACAGGCTTCGATTGCTGCTGTATTGGCCTGATCGAAAGTATCTCCCGTCAGGACGACTTCAATGGATTTACCCCCGAACATTTTTACCTGGTTGATCTTTTGCCTGGGAGTAGTAACGGGCATATAGATTTTTCCCTGGATACCGAGTTTGCTGCAGGAGAAGGCTACGCCTTGGGCATGATTGCCGGCACTGGCACAAACCACTCCTTTCTCCATCTCTTCAGGAGTCAGGGATTTGATTTTATTATAAGCTCCCCGGATTTTATACGATCTCACCATTTGAAGATCTTCCCGTTTCAGAAAGATATTGGCTTCGTATTTATCGGATAGATTTCTGTTTTTCATGAGGGGTGTCGGGACCAGAATGTCGTTGAGCGTATGCTCCGCCGTCATGATATCTTTCAAAGAAGGAAAATAAGGATCACTCATATTGTTCGGTTTAATTGGTCTGTTTTTTCATTTACCCGATGTTCTTTGCTATAAAATCGCCTACTTCGCTGGTCGGATAGGCCTGTCCGTCTTCAGCGATATCTTCGGTAACGATACCGGCTTCGACCGAACGATCGACTGCCTGGCGGATGCTTGCTCCGGCTGCTTTCAGGTTGAAGGCATATTCGAACATCATAGCGGCGGATAAAATGGTTGCCAGAGGATTGGCCACATTTTTGCCGGCGGCCTGAGGATAGGAACCGTGGATCGGTTCGAACAGCGAGGTGTGGATACCGATAGAAGCGGAAGGCAGCAAGCCTAATGAGCCTGTGATGACACTGGCTTCGTCGGTGAGGATATCGCCGAACATGTTTTCTGTAACGATGACATCGAAATGTTTGGGTTGCTGGATGAGTTTCATCGCCGCATTGTCGACAAACATGTATTCGACATTTACCTGAGGATAAGCCGGAGCCATCTCTTGTACGGTTTCGCGCCATAGCCGGGAGGTTACCAGGACATTGGCTTTATCGACAACTGTCAGTTTGTTGCGGCGCTTCATGGCGTACTCGAAACCTAATCGGCAAATCCGTTTGATTTCGGCTTTGGTGTATACACAACTGTCGAAAGCGGTTTGCCCGTCTTCCGAACGTCCCTGGGGCTGCCCGAAATAAATGCCGCCGGTGAGTTCCCGGATACAGATGAAATCGGCCCCTTCTACGAGTTCTTGTCGCAGAGGAGAGCGGTGAACAAGGGATTTGAAAGTACTGACCGGACGGAGGTTGGCATATAATCCTAATTTTTTGCGCATTTCCAGCAATCCTTGTTCCGGACGGACTTTGGCTTGGGGATTGTTGTCGAAACGGGGATCCCCGATCGCTCCGAACAATACGGCATCCGATTGCATACAAATCCGGTGAGTTTCTTCCGGATAAGGATTCCCGGTCTTGTCGATGGCTGTTGCCCCTACTGATCCGTAGGTATAGCCGACGGTATGACCGTATTTTTTGCAAGTGGCATCGATGGCTTTGATGGCCTGTTCTATGATTTCCGGTCCGATGCCGTCACCGGGTAATACTGCTATTTTTAAATCCATGATGAAATGAGTTTGTAAGGTTCATAAGGCGACTCTTGCACTGGCTTTGTCAGAACCGAAGGCTCGCCGATCGTTTTAACGGGTCTTTTCAAATGCTTCGATCTTATGGTGTATGCTCATCAGATAGTCGACATCATCGTATCCCTTCAACAAACACTCTTTTTTGTAGGGAGAAATTTCGAAAAGTTCTTGCTCTCCTGTGGCTGTCAAGGTGACGGTCTGCCGTTCCAGATCGATACTGACGGTGGTCGAAGGAGCTGACCGGACGACCTGGAATAGCTTTGCCAGAAACGATTCGCTCACCTGTACAGGAAGTAATCCGTTGTTCAGGGCATTGTTGCGGAAAATATCGGCGAAAAAACTGGAAATGACTACTTTGAAACCTGCTCCATAAATGGCCCAGGCCGCATGTTCACGGCTGGAACCACAGCCGAAATTTTTCCCTGCAATTAAAATTTCTCCGGTATAGTCGGGGGAGTTCAGGACGAAATCTGTTTTCGGGTTTCCCTGAGCATCATACCGCCAGTCGAAAAACAATTGTTTGCCGAACCCTTCCCGGGTGGTCGCTTTCAAAAAACGGGCCGGAATGATCTGGTCGGTGTCTACATTTTCGATTTTCAGTGGTATCGCTGTGGATGTTAGGGTTGTGAATTGGTTTATCATGAGTTGAAAAGAGTTACTGAGTTGTTGAGTTGTTGAGTTACTGAGTTGCTGAGTTACTGAGTTGCTGAGTTACTGAGTTGCTGAGTTACTGAGTTGCTGAGTTACTGAGTTGTTGAGTTGTTGAGTTGCTGAGTTGCTGAGTTACTGGGTTGCTGAGTTGGAGTGAGTCGGGGACGGTGATTATGCCGTGGATAGCACAGGCAGCAGCGACGAGTGGGCCTGCCAGTAGAGTGCGGGCTCCCGGTCCTTGCCGGCCTTCAAAATTACGATTGGAGGTGGAGACACAATATTTCCCTGCCGGAATTTTGTCGTCGTTCATTGCCAGGCAGGCGGAGCATCCCGGTTGCCGCAATTCGAAGCCTGCAGCCTCGAGTGTATCCCTGATCCCTTCGTCGATGGCTTGTTTTTCTACCTGTTTGCTGCCCGGAACGATCCAGGCTGTCACGCCTGCTGCTTTTTGCTTGCCTTTCACATAGTCGGCGAATACCCGCAGATCTTCGATCCGTCCATTGGTACAACTGCCGACAAAAACATAGTCGACCGGTTTGCCCGGTAGCTTTTCGCCCGGTTTGAAGTCCATGTATTCCAGAGCTTTTAAGAAGGAAGGCCGGGAAGTCTCTTCGATTTCGGAGACTTCGGGGATAGAGTGGGTGAGGGCGATTCCCATACCGGGGTTGGTGCCGTAGGTGATCATAGGGTAGATGTCGGCAGCATCGAATGTGACTTCTTTGTCGAAGACGGCGTCGGGATCACTGTATAGCTGCTTCCATTGTGCGACAGATTTGTCCCATTCGGTTCCTTGGGGCGCATATTCCCTGCCTTTCAGGTAGGCAAAGGTCGTTTCGTCCGGAGCGATCATCCCGCCGCGGGCTCCCATTTCGATGCTCATATTACAGATCGTCATCCGGGCTTCCATCGATAGCGAGCGGATAGCCGATCCGGCAAATTCGATGAAATGTCCGGTACCGCCGCCGGTACCTAGTTTCGAAATGAGATATAAAATGATATCTTTCGAACAAACTCCGGGATTCAATTGTCCTTCGACATTGATCCGCATGGTCTTGGGTTTGGATTGCAATACACATTGGGAGGCTAATACCATTTCTACCTCGCTGGTTCCGATGCCGAACGCCACGCAGCCCATAGCTCCGTGGGTGGAAGTATGGCTGTCTCCACAGACGATGGTCATTCCCGGTTGGGTCAGACCTGTTTCGGGACCCACCACATGGATAATTCCGTTTTTGGGGGTACCGACTTTGAAAATCGTGATACCGTGTTCGGTACAGTTATTTTCGAGCATCGACAGTTGCCGGGCGGATTGCAGATCCTGTACCGGCAGATGTTGATTTTGTGTGGGTATATTGTGATCGGGGCTGGCTGTGACCTGAGCCGGACGGAATACTTTCGCGCCGCGCGAATGAAGCCCTTCGAAAGCTTGTGGACTCGTTACTTCGTGAATGTATTGCCGGTCGATATAGAGCACACATGAACCTCCGGCGATGGTGTCGAGTTCGTCGTTGTCGGGAGTATAACCGATGGCTTTCAAATGATGTTTCAGTGCTGCACGGCCACTACGGGCGGTGAGGACGATACTGGACTGATCGACCCCTACGTCTTCCGGGGCGATGATTTCATAGGTCTCCCGGCTTTTCAGTACACCGTCCTGGTGGATGCCCGACGAATGGGCGAAAGCATTACGGCCGACGATGGCTTTGTTGGGTTGTACCGGCACCCGCATCAAACTGGATACCAGCTGGCTGGTAGCGATGATTTGCCTGGTGTTGATACCGATATTGAAATCCAGATTTTTGTGACAGGCAATCGCCATCACGATTTCTTCGAGGGCGGTGTTACCGGCCCGTTCGCCGAGGCCGTTGATCGTCACTTCGACCTGCCGTGCTCCGTTTTGTACGGCGGCTAAAGTGTTGGCAGTGGCCATGCCCAGATCGTTGTGGCAATGAGTGGAAATAATGGCTTTGTCGATGTTGGGGACATGATTCATCAGATAGGCGATCTTTGCTCCGTACTCGTTCGGCAGACAATACCCCGTGGTGTCGGGGATATTGACGACGGTGGCGCCGGCTTTGATCACTGCTTCTACTACCCGGGCCAGGTATTCTTCTTCTGTACGGCCTGCATCTTCGGCGTAAAATTCGACATCATCGACAAATCGACGGGCATATTTTACGGCCTCTACCGCTCTCCCGACGATTTCGTCGGGAGTGGAATTCAATTTTTCGTGGATATGATACCAGGAGGTACCGATTCCGGTATGGATACGTCCCCGTTTGGCAAATTTCAATGCTTCGGCAGCCACTTCGATGTCTTTTTTTACAGCCCGGGTCAGAGCACAGATGGTTGGAACGGTTACTGCTTTAGAAATCTCTACAACGGAATTGAAATCCCCGGGACTCGAGATGGGGAAACCGGCTTCGATGATGTCTACACCCAGTTTCTCGAGCTGCCTGGCAACTTCTATCTTTTCGATTGTATTCAGCTGACACCCCGGAACTTGCTCTGCATCCCGAAGGGTGGTATCGAATATATATACTTTTTCACGCATGAGGTGATGAGGTAAAAGGTTAGAGGCGAAAAGGCTATTAGGCTAAAAGCTATAAGTTATAAGGTGGAAGCGGGAGTAGGTAAAAAAGGGAAAGGGATTAGTGAAGGTTATTGGGGCGCTTTTCATCTTTTGCTTTTTCGCCGATCTCCTTTCACTTTTTACTTTTCGCTTCTAGCTTTTTGCTTCTAGCCTTTTCGCTTTAATTGTTTTCCGGTCTCAGTTTCCGAACGACGGCACCGGCTTGCCACATCTCGGATTCGCGCATGGTCTGAAGTTCTTTTTCCAGTTTTTCACGATAGTCGGGCCGGCTGTTGGAATCGATCGAACGTTGGGCTTCGTTGCCACAAGATACCTGGCCGTACAATTCGTCGAATACCGGTTTGGCGGCATCCCGGAATTTCTTCCACCAATCGAGTGCTCCCCGTTGTGCTGTCGTCGAGCAGTTGGCATACATCCAGTCCATACCGTTTTCTGCAATTAAAGGCATCAGACTTTGGGTCAGTTCCTCGACGGTTTCGTTGAAGGCTTCCGAAGGAGTGTGGCCGTGTTCGCGTAAAGTGTCGTACTGGGCTGCAAAAATGCCCTGGATCGCTCCCATCAGAGTACCCCGTTCTCCTGTCAGGTCGGAATATACTTCCCGCTGAAAGGTGGTCTCGAACAGATAACCCGAGCCTACTCCGATTCCTAAAGCGATAACCCGGTCCCAAGCTTTGCCGGTGGCATCCTGGAAGATGGCATAACTGGAATTTAATCCCCGTCCCTGTAAGAACATTCTCCGCAATGAAGTACCCGAGCCTTTCGGAGCGATCAGGATGACATCGACATCGGCCGGCGGGATGATGCCTGTGCGATCTTTATAGGTGATGCCGAAACCATGTGAGAAATAGAGGGCTTTGCCGGGAGTCAGGTGTTTTTGAATAGTCGGCCATACGGCGATCTGACCTGCATCCGATAGTAAATATTGTATGATCGTTCCTCTCCGGGCGGCTTCTTCGATGTCGAACAGGGTTTCGCCGGGTATCCAGCCGTCGGCTACGGCTTTATCCCAGGTTTTACTTCCCCGGCGCTGACCTACGATTACGTTGAAACCGTTGTCTTTCAGGTTCAGGGCCTGACCGGGACCTTGTACACCGTATCCTATAACAGCAATGGTTTCGTTTTTCAATACCTCGAGCGCTTTTGCCAATGGAAATTCTTCTCTGGTTACTACGTTTTCTTTTACTCCTCCGAAATTAATTTGTGCCATAATAATAATGATTTAATTGTTAGTGTTATTTTGTCCTTGATCCGGGTTGTTTACGCTTTCGTCGTATTTTCCCGTTTCTGTAAATATTCATTCAATAGTTCGCGTTTTGATTTGATGATCGCGATTTGGCCCGACCGGACGAATTGCTGTACTCCATGGGGTTGTAGTAATTCGAACAGAGACTGGGTATCCTCTTTGTGTCCGGTCTTTTCCAGTACGATATAATCGTCACAGATTTCCAGTATCCGTACATGGTGGTCGCGTACCAATTTTTCGACACTGTTGCTCCGGGTGACTTTGTAAAGTGCGATTTCCTGTTGTACCACTTCATCCGGGGTGAAAACAAAGGCTTTCAGTACATCGATTTTCTTTTCGATCTGCTTGACCAGTTTCTCTATCTTTTCGGGATCGGTGATGACGACTATGGTAAATTTGTGAATGCCCGGGATAGACGATTCCGAAGTCGTCAGGCTTTCGATATTGATATCCCGGCAAGTGAATACCGTCGTGATCTGGCTTAGCAATCCTACTTTGTTTTCTGAAAAGACCGTTATGATATATTCTTTATTCATCGCATCATTTTTCTATTTTATTATTATCGATAATCTCTTTTTCTCTCCCTTTTTTCCCTTTCTCCCCCTCCTCCCCCTCCTCTACCTCCTGGCCTCCTGGCCTCCAGCCTATAGCCTTTAGCTTTCAACTTTTTCCTTTATTCCAATCTCACATCCCCCACAGCTGCACCGGCAGGAACCATCGGAAATACATTCTCTTCCGGTTCAACCCGAACCTCCAGCAGAAAGGCTCCGGGATGTTCCTTCATGGCATGGATGGCTGTTTCCAGTTCGTCCCGTTTTTCCACGCACCGGTAGGCGATACCGTTTCCTTGGGCGATTGCCCCGAAGTCAGGGTTAGTCATTTCGGTAAATGAGTACCGCTTGTCGAAAAAGAGCTCCTGCCATTGGCGCACCATACCCAGAAAGCTATTGTTCAGCAGGATAATCTTCACCGGTACCCGGGATTGAAAGATGGTACCGAGTTCCTGCAGGTTCATTTGAAAACCACCGTCACCGACAAACAGGCAAACCTCTCTTTGGGGGGCTCCGATTTTTGCTCCGATAGCTGCCGGAAGACCGAATCCCATGGTGCCTAATCCACCCGAAGTGACGATACTCCGCGTATGTTTGAAGCGGAAATAACGGGAAGCTACCATCTGCTGTTGCCCGACATCGGTGACCAGAATCGCGTCGTGGTGATAGGCTTTCGATACCAGGTCGACTACTTCTCCCATACGGATTTGCTTGCTCGTGGGGTAGAGCGCCGGTTCTATGATTTCCTGATATTCGATGTTGTAACAGGCTTTGAATTCCGCTATCCAGTCGGTATGCCGGTTGGGGACCACTAATTCTGTCAGGGCGGGTAAAGTCTCTTTGACATTTCCCAGGACAGGTACGTCGGCATATATGATTTTATTCACTTCGGCAGGATCGATCTCCAGGTGGATGATCTTGGCGTTGATGCCGAATTGTTCGGGATTTCCGGTTACCCGGTCGTCGAAACGCATGCCTATCGCGATCAGTAAATCGCATTCTTTGTTTTTTATATTGGGGGCATAATTCCCATGCATACCCAACATACCGACGAATTGGGGATGATCGGAAGGAATGGCCGACAGTCCCAATAAAGTGGAAGCTGCAGGGATACCGCTTTTTTCCAGGAAAACACGTAGTTCTTTTTCTGCCCCGCCGAGGATGACGCCCTGGCCGATTAAAGCCAACGGTTTACGGGACAGATTGATCAATTTGGCCGCTTCTGCAATTTTTTCTTTATCGATGGCCGGAGACGGGCAATAACTCCGGATGAAGCTGACCTTTTCATAATGATATTCGGCCATTTCTTGCTGGGCATCTTTGGTAATATCTACCACGACGGGTCCGGGACGTCCCGTGCGGGCGATATAGAATGCCTTGGCGATGGCTGCAGGGATATCGGCGGCATGCCGTACCTGGCAGTTCCATTTGGTTACAGCCTGGGTGATCCCTACGAAGTTGGTTTCCTGAAAAGCATCGGTGCCCAGGAAACCGGAACCTACCTGTCCGCTGATCAGAACGACAGGAGTCGAATCCATCATCGCGTCGGCAAGGCCTGTTACCGTATTGGTAGCTCCGGGACCCGAAGTGACGATACAGACACCGGGACGTCCGCTTACCCGGGCATAGCCCTGGGCGGCATGTAATGCCCCCTGTTCATGACGTACGAGGATGTGGTTGAGACGGTCCCGATAGTCGTATAACGCATCGTATACCGGCATGATTGTTCCTCCGGGATACCCGAAGACGGTATCCACTCCTTCACGTAGAAGGGTTTCGATTACCGCTTTCGAGCCCGAAAAACAAGTTGTCTTTGTTACTTGCTTTTCCATATAGATAGATTGTGTAGTAGTGTTCATACGAAAAAAGAGATAAAAAGTAAAAACTTATGGGTTATAGAATGCGGACGGCACCCTGGTCGGCTGAACTGACGAACCGGGCGTAAGCCTGCAGGGATTTGGGTACCGTACGTTTGCGTCCGGCCGGTTCGAAGTTTTTTTGAGCGGCTAACCGGGCGGCAATATCGGGATCACTCAGTAACAGGTTGATGGTCCGTGCCGGAATGTCTATTTCGATCAGATCGCCGTCCCGGACGATGGCTAAAGCTCCTCCGGCAGCTGCTTCAGGTGAGATGTGACCGATGGATAAACCCGAAGTCCCTCCTGAAAATCGTCCGTCGGTGATCAGGGCACAGGCTTTGTCCAGATGTTTGGATTTCAGATAAGAAGTGGGGTAAAGCATTTCTTGCATGCCCGGTCCGCCTTTAGGCCCTTCATAACGGATGACGACGACATCTCCGGCTTTTACTTCATCGTTCAGAATACCGTTCATGGCTTGTTCCTGCGATTCGAATACTTTGGCACGTCCCCGGAATACGAACAGTGATTCATCTACTCCGGCTGTTTTTACGATACATCCGTTGCGGGCGATGTTCCCGGTCAGGACAGCCAGTCCCCCGTCTTTGAAATAAGCATGGTTTACATCCCGGATACATCCCATCCGACGGTCGGAATCGAAGCGGGCATAGGTTTTACTTTGAGAACCCAGTTCCCGGCTGAATTTGCCGCCGGGTGCACTGAGATAGAATTTTTGCGCCTTTTGAGTGAGCTTCGGGCTTTTCAGGTTGTATTTCGAGAGGCATTCTGCCAGATTTTTGTATCCGACACGGTTGACCGTGGTATCGATCAAACCGGCTTCCGCCAATTCCCCGAGGATAGACAGGATACCTCCTGCCCGGTTTACATCCTGGATGTGAAAGTGAGAGTTGGGAGCGACCTTGCATAGTACCGGTACTTTTCTCGACAGGCGGTCGATATCCTGCATGGTGAAGTCTACTCCGGCTTCGTGGGCGATGGCCAGCAGGTGGAGTACGGTATTGGTCGATCCTCCCATGGCGATGTCCAGTGACATGGCATTCTCGAAAGCGGCTTTGGTCGCTATGTTACGGGGTAATACCGAATCGTCCCCTTCGAAATAATACCGTCCGGCCATTTGTACGATTAATGAAGCAGCTTTTTCAAACAAACGCCGCCGGTTAGTGTGGGTGGCTACAATGGTACCGTTGCCGGGAAGCGCCAATCCCAACGCTTCGTTGAGACAGTTCATGGAGTTGGCTGTAAACATGCCCGAACATGAACCGCATCCGGGGCAGGCCCAACGCTCGATTTTCTCGATATCTGCATCGCTGCAACGGCTGTCTGCACTCATGACCATGGCGTCGATCAGATCTATTCCCTTGCCGTCGAAATTACCGGCTTCCATCGGGCCTCCGGATACAAAAATCGTCGGAATATTCAGACGCATAGCAGCCATCAGCATGCCCGGAGTGATTTTGTCACAATTACTGATACAAAACAAAGCGTCTACCTGATGGGCGTTGGCCATGTATTCCACACTGTCGGCGATGATTTCCCGCGAAGGAAGCGAGTATAACATCCCGTCGTGGCCCATGGCGATTCCGTCGTCGATGGCTATGGTGTTGAATTCGGCTGCGAAGCATCCGCGTTCTTCTATTAATGTCTTTACGTATTGTCCGATTTCGTGCAGGTGGGTATGACCCGGTACAAACTGGGTGAACGAGTTGACGATGCCGATGACGGGCATCCCGAATTGTTCGTCTTTCATACCATTGGCTCTCCACAAACTTCTGGCTCCGGCCATCCGACGGCCTGTCATTGTAACAGCGCTTCTAAGGTTATTTCTCATTTTCTTTTATTTTGTGCAGTAAGTTCTTAAATGCGAAGAAGCCTTTCTCCCGGCGAGAGAAAGGCTTCTACAAATAGTGTGTATATACGCGTCACCCTTCTCTCGTTATCTTTGCAGGACCACGAGTAGAATGTTAATGACGATAATATGGCGATACATTGTTTTGTTCATTTTTCTGTCTGTTAAAAAAAAGCCTTTCTCGTTTGGGAGAAAGGCATATGATCAATTTATATTTCGGTTCGATTTTCGTTTATATACCCCTCTCCGTTCCGTGGCTAAGGACCACGAGAATAATAATATTCAGGAGATGTAGGGATAAACGCTTCATGTTTTTATCATTTTTATGCAACAAAGATAGCGACGAATTTTTTTTAATTCCAAATGTTTTTTCTGTTTTTTACATAGAAAGTTCAAAATGTATAATTTTACACAAATGGAAACGTTTGTGTATCAGTAGATAATAGTTGTTGATGTTGTAATAAAAAGAGTTTCATTTGCATTTTGGCAGTTATATACATATTTAAAGGTAGTTCGTTGCTAATTCGTCTTCGGTGATCGGAATTGGTGACCCGGTCGCTTCTGTCGGTCGTCTGGCTTTTTCTATCACTGACCGGCGGAACTCCTCACTGCGTTCGTCAGACACCACCGGTCGGGCGTTCGGAAACCCTAACCGGACCCTT
>ENA-UERG01001209-UERG01001209.1-human-gut-metagenome-genome-assembly--contig:-NODE-1209-length-22470-cov-77.385746_pt1 | contig 22470 bp, 17 predicted proteins | sample MGYA00242954_ERZ507954 | MGnify/ENA primary metagenome ERZ507954 (study PRJEB26167, sample SAMN06115478) | human gut metagenome | host: Homo sapiens | place: China:Sichuan | collected 2015-01-21... | reverse complement strand
TGTGCTTAATAACAGAAAACATTATTGCAATTCCTGTTATAGACGCTAATATTCCCCAAAGACAAATATAGTTCATAATTATTACTTTTTGCAAATAGTACTATCGTTTTTGACTTCTTCTTGTTTCTTTTCAATTATCATATCTGTAATCCTTTCGGCTCCAGATAATTTTAAATTAGTTCCTTGCTTTAGGATTTCTGTTCCAAGTTCAATACTTAACATTATGCAATCTTTTGCATAATCATATTATTTTTCACTTACGACGAAGCTTTATATACAAGCCCAAAATTATTATCGTATTTATGGCAAACCAAATAAAATTTATAGTAACACCAGTATCGAATATCTGGTAAACCATATTTATGATAGCATCATTATCTATAGTTTCTACCTCGTATTTTATACTAACATACGCATTTACCACAAAGATAGCATAAACAAAAACCATTAGAAATGATATAATCAAGTAAATTATTAACAGTTTCTTCATAAACAATCATCTATTAAAATCCTGACTACTACTATTGCTTCCACTTCCAAAAGAACCAAAACCATTCCCACTTGAAGAAGAACGTGTATTTGAATTGCCTTTTTTATTGGACAGTAGTGAATTATGATAAATCGAGTTACTTCATTAAAATTGATTTATTATTGCTGCCATAGCCGATAATCTTGACATCTACTTTTGAATGGATTAAAGTTGGTGAACCTTGTATCTTGTATTGGAAGTAGATTGTATCTATTTTCTCTGTTGTGGCTATTTTGAGAGTTTTAACTTGATTGAATGTTTCCATTGTTGTCTTTTTGAATTTTTTATTGTCGCAAATAACCACTCTTTTTTTTACAATATATCCTCGTTGGTCTGTCTTGTATTCAATAGCAACGTATGCCTCCAAATTATTTTTTTGAAACTCAATAGGATATTTACATTTTCTTTTCAATTCGTTTATAAACAACTCTTTATTTCTATAGTCAGGATTACCTGTGCTTACTTGGCATACATCAAATAGTTGCGGAGATGTTCCCACAAGAGACACATTAGTATTGGAGTTGCATGAACCAAATACTACCAAAACTGTCAATAATATAATACCCACTAATTCCTTCATCTTTATTCTATATGATTTTATCTATGACTCCACTTTAAAAGTGGATTAAATTTGAATTAAACATATGCCTTGGAAAGCCTTTATGCAATCCTCGGCGTTAACTAACTCTGACAACCAGTTGGCGAACGAGTTGTTTATGCAACGTGAAAATGTCTTCGTCAACCTTGGAGGTTACTTCCTTGTAGAACTTGTTATGCCAAGCTGACTCATCGTCGTACATACGACTCTCTCGCTTGCACATCAGCCCTGAAGGAGAACTGAACAAGTTGAATTGCTTTGTCTTTGGACTCTTTTGGAAATTTCAGTGATATCTAAAAATTTCTTTGCGGTTTTTCGTGCCCTAATCAATATCTCCTAAAAAGACTGGTTATTTCATAACCATAATGTTATGATTTTTTAATTAATTTGCGTAATATTTTTTCCCATTTTTTTTCAGTTACAAATGATTCTGGAAGATTTGGTAAAAAAAAACAAAAAAATATTTAAATAATCGATAAACTCATAAATGACGAAGCAAAAAAAACAAATTATACTTGATAATATTTTTATTATTTTGTCCATAACAATATTGTTAAATTTTAGTAAAGGCATGTAAGCATGATAACTTACGGTGTAGAAGGTCTCAGCACCGTTGCAATACTTCAAAGAAGCAAAATGTGAATATTTTTTGCCTCTTCCTGTTGATTTTACAGGAGGGTTATATCCTTGTCTTGATGATACATACATATGTTCTTATTTTGGTGTTATAATAAAAGAACGAAGATTGATAAAGTTTATTGCTTAGGATTACATCATTTTACAAATGAAAACACTATATGCTTGTGTCGGAAAGGTATATATGAGCTGATGGTAGAGTCGTCATCAACAACAATGGCCCTGATTTGATAAACTCAGCAGGAATACTTGCTATTCATTTTTTATGATGGGGTTATGTTCACAAGTTTGAGATTTCATGTAAAAAAGTCCTAATTTCTATGTTTCTCTTCTTGCAAATTATGGGATATTAAGAAAAATATCGTATCTTTGTCCCCGAATTGAGGCGTTCTTTGCATATTGCAAAATACAGAAACGAGCAGAAGTCCGCTCGTTTCCATATTGTTACCTATATAATATAGGCAAACGCCCAACTTCTTGATTTTCAATCAAAGTCCAATTTAGAGCGAGTTATCACCTCAAACAATCACAATAACAGTTATCACAGTTTTTCAAACCACTTTTCCAAATCTAAACCAAAAACTAACTATAGATATAATATAATAATATATATATTATTATATTATATCTATAGTTAAAAGAATTACAATTTCACCTTCGGTGTAGAATGCCCTTGAAAAAACTGTGATAACTGTTATTGTGATAGCTTTGTGATGGCTTGCATCTTACCATTATCTGATATGTTTGTACCATATCTTAAGTGTGTTATGCGAGCGTAGTGTAAAAATGCACTGCACTCGCTTATACTTTGTGTTTTTTTTTAAAAGGAAAGAGGCTTATCTCAGTTCTTTTATTGGTTCAGCTTCTCCTTCAGTTCCTTCACACGGTCACGGCTTACCTCGAATTCTACGTCTGGGAATCTACGTAGTTTTAGGATAAGCTTAGCATTCCATGTACTTTCTATTTTGACGATGTCCTCGATATTGATAAGGTATTGTCGGCTACAGCGAAAGAACATTTTGGGGTCTAGCTCATTTTCCAGTTCGTTCAGACTCTCAGGAATGTTTATTAATGAGGTGTCGCTTAGGTGAGCAATGGCTCCCTTGCCGTCTACCTCCAGGTAGCTGATGGCAAAACTGTTTACTATCTGAAATTGATCACCTTTTGGTATAAGGAATCGCTCGCGGTATTGCTTGGCAGGAGGCTGAAGCATGGCAAGGATTTTGTCAATCTCGTTTTCTGGAGATAACATTTTCTTGGCTTTCTCTAGAGCTTCTCTAAGTTCTTCCTCTTCCACAGGCTTCTGTACGTAGGCAATGCCGTTGCTCTTGAAGGCTTTAAGCGCATACTCGTCGTAGGCGGTAACGAAGATTACTGGCATCTTGGGACGTACCACCTCAAAGGCATTGAAGCAGGTGCCACCATTAATTCGTACGTCGGAGACGAGTAGATCGTAGTGCTCCTCATTCTGCAACGTATCTCTTAATTCTGCTACATTAGTAATTGGACCTGTTATGTCATAGCTGGCATCTATCTTTAAGAGCATCTTCTTGAGATAGTTGTACATTCGCTTTTCGTCTTCTACGATTAATATTTTTATTGCCATGTTTGTTCCTTTTTTTATATTATTACATTTGTGCCCCTTTCGTATTATATAACTTGATTTTATGCATATTATTGTGTATGTTACAATTATTCAAGTTCTTTTGTCTTCTTGACGATAGGTATCTGTACCGTGTAAGTAGTATCGGATTGCAATATGATAGGAATCTTGTCGGTGAGCAACTTGTATCGGTCGAAGAGATTCTTGATGCCGATGCCAGTTCCTTCTTCCTTGCTATATCCGATTTTCGTATAAGGGGCAAGCTCATTACTTACACATACGAAGTCATCATCTCTATAGATTCGGATGTGTAGCGGATGTTCCTCAGAGTGCTGGTTGTGCTTTACTGCATTTTCTACCAGAAGCTGAAGGCTGAGGGGAAGTATCAATTCCTCGTCATCGTGGCAGATGTTGCTGGCAATATCAAATACGAAATGATTCTTATATCTCATTTCTATATGTTTACAATAGTCTTGTATGAATTTCAAGCCATCTCGTAAGGTAATAGAATCTTGGTCAATATGTGCCACGATGTATTTATAGATGCGAGAGAGCCGAGAGGTGAAGTCTAGTGCTTTTTGAGGATCCTCTACAATGATGCCGGATAGTGTGCCAAGGCTATTGAACATAAAGTGAGGGTCGAGTTGTAATTTCAGGGTGTTGAGTTGTGCACGTGCCGTCTTCTCTCTTTCGCTCTTTATGTCCTCAGTCAGCGTTGTTTTTTCTTCATTTCTTTGCTTGATGATATTGCCACAGGCTTGAATAATAGAGACGGATGATACCAGAACACATACGATGAGGTGGATGTAAAAACCATCTGTTTCATATATTCCTCCTGTTCTTGTCAGTTCAATCCATAGGCAAATTGGAATACATATTGACCATGTAATCAGGCAGAATATCAATATTTTGTTGATAGTGATATCTCCTTGCAAGAACTTTTTGGTAGTAAAAAGGCATGATTGGTATGTGAGTATGCCTAGTGCGCCAAATTCTATGTCATAAACCCAGATATCAAAGATAATCCACCAAAAGTTATTTTCACTGGATATATTCTTACCACTTATGTAGAGGATAAGGATATATAACATAGTTGCAGCTAGAGAGAGTCTACTATTGCCAGGCTGGCTGCAGAACTTATTCAGTTGAATGAAGAATTCTTTTCTTGTCATAGCTTCTTTTTTCCTGCAAAAGTACGAAAAAAAAGTCAGTCGGCAAACTCTTGTGCCGTTGAATCGTCATATTCATGGTGCGAATGGGGATATATAGAGGGTTAATCGTTAGGTTCAGGCTTTTCACGGCTTACGCTATCAAAATGACGATTGAAAGCGTAAGAATGACGAATCGTAGAAAAGGTTTTTTGCAGGAAAAGGAAAAACCAATACCTTTGCACCAGTTAAACAAAGTATGAATCATTTAAAACAATTGTGATTATGAAAAAGATTATGTTTTTATTTAGTATGATGTTTGCCATCATGTTGGCGATGTCATCTTGCTCTGCAGAAGAGCCAGAATTGTCGGAGATTATTGCCGTAAATCAGATTAATAGTCTTACTTTAAAAAAGTTACAGGAGTATAATGAAGTGTTGATGGCACAGAAACCTGTAAACGGTAAAGATTTTAAGAGTGAAGTAGAGAAACAAATGGTTATTCTCAACAATTTTGTCAGAAATGGTCAGTATGATGTGGATAACTACATGAAAGCGAATCCCATTGGTGATGTGAAGGTGGAGAATGCCATTAAGGAATACTTCAAACTTTTCACTACTTATCCCGAAAATGTAGATGATTTAGTAAGAATTACCAATGATTATGTCGAAATTATTGAGTTGAACAATGAGTTTAATGATGATTAAAAGGCTATGATATATGCTGGTTTGATGGTGTTAATCTATAGTCCTCAAATTTGGGATGGGTTCGAATAAGTTATACTTAAATGGGATTTCAGGCGAGCGTAGTGTAAAAATGCACTGCACTCGCTTATACTTTGTAGCCTTAATAGAGATATTTCTATCTATTTTTTACATTTTGTCTACTTTTTCTTACTACAAATAGAAAAAAGTGCATATTTTTGCAGATTTTATACAAAATAAGCTAATATTTAATATTTTTATTGTACCTTTGCAGCCGATATCAATTTATTATAAAATTATAAAAATAAGACGAGAAATTATGGAAAAAAGACTCTCGCTCTTCTTTGTTTGTCTCTTGATGAGCATCGGAGCTGCGTTTGCCCAGATTGACGTATCTGGAACCGTAATATCTGCGGAAGACAATGAACCGGTTATCGGTGCCTCTGTCCTGATTTCAGGAGGAGCTGCCAGTAAGGGTACAGTCACGGATATTGACGGTAAATTTAAACTGAATGTTCCTAACGGAACTAAACTCGTGTTTAGCTACGTGGGAATGAAAAGTCAGACATTGGCTGCTACTGCCAACATGAAGGTGGTACTTCGTCCTGAAGCACAGTTGCAGGAAGTGGTGGTGACTGGTTTGCAGAAAACTGACCGCCGCCTCTTTACCGGTGCTACCGACCGAGTAAATGCCGAGGAAGCTAAATTGAATGGTGTTGCCGACATCAGCCGCTCTCTTGAGGGTCGTGCTGCCGGTGTATCCGTGCAGAACGTGAGTGGTACCTTTGGTTCTGCTCCGAAGATCCGTGTGCGTGGTGCAACATCTATCTATGGTTCATCCAAGCCTCTTTGGGTGGTGGATGGCGTTATCATGGAGGACGTATCCGACGTGAGTGCCGACGACCTGGCTTCTGGTGATCCGGAGACCCTGATTTCTTCTGCCATCGCAGGATTGAACTCTGATGATATCGAAAGTTTCCAGATCCTGAAGGATGGTTCCGCTACATCTATATATGGTGCGCGCGCGATGGCAGGTGTCATCGTCGTTACTACCAAGAAGGGTAAGCAGGGACAGGCTCATCTGAACTATACCGGTGAGTTTACTACCCGCCTGATTCCGTCTTACGGCAATTTTGATATTCTCAACTCTCAGGACCAGATGGCCATCTACAAGGAGTTGAGGGATAAGGGATGGCTCAATCTTTCTGATATCCTCAATGGCAGCGACTATGGTGTATACGGAAAGATGTATGAGCTGATCAACACCTACAACAGCACCACTGGTATGTTTGGTCTCGCCAATACCCAGGAGGCTCAGAATGCCTACCTGCAGCAGGCGGAGTATCGCAATACCAACTGGTTTAAGCAGCTTTTCTCTTCTGCCATCATGCAGAACCACTCTGTTAGCTTGAGCGGCGGTACCGAGAAGAGTAACTACTACGCTTCACTTTCTGCCATGGTTGACCCAGGATGGTACAAGGACAGCAAGGTGAACCGTTATACCGTGAGCATGAATATGACCCATCATATTCTGGATAATCTCTCTGTCAACCTGATTGGTGGCGGTTCTTATCGTAAGCAGAGAGCACCTGGAACTTTGGGACAGGATGTGGATGTGGTATCAGGTCAGGTGAAGCGTGACTTCGATATCAACCCATACTCTTACGCCCTGAACACATCACGTGCGCTGGATCCTTATACTTATTATCATGCCAACTATGCAGCATTCAACATCCTGCATGAGCTGGAGAGCAACTACATCGACCTGAACGTGGCTGATGCCAAGTTCCAGCTGGAGCTGAAGTGGAAGCCTTTCAAGGATCTGGAGCTCTCTACACTGGGTGCCATCAAGTACAGCACTTCTTCGCAGGAGCACAACATCCTGGAGGATTCCAACCAGGCGATGGCTTACCGCGCCATGGACAACTCGCTGATTCGTGATGCCAACAAGCTGCTCTTCACAGACAAGGCCGACCTCTATGCCCTGCCTGTATCCGTGCTGAAGCAGGGTGGTATCTATCAGCGTACAGAGAACCGCATGTTGGACTATGACTTCCGTGTTACAGCCAACTACAACCATACTTTTGCGCAGAAGCATATCGTAAACCTCTTCGGTGGTCTTGAGACTACCGGTATCAGCCGTAACCGCACTTGGTTTAACGGATGGGGTATGAACTACCGTGGCGAGACTGCTTATTTTGAGTATCTCTATTTCAAGAAGTTGGATCAGGAGAACTCTAACTATTACAGTTTGCGCAACACCGATTCACGCAGTGCGGCATTCTATGCCAATGCCACTTATTCCTTCAATGGAAAGTATGTAGTGAACGGAACATTCCGCTATGAGGGTTCTAACCAGATGGGCCGTACCACTCAGGCACGCTGGATGCCTACATGGAACGTGTCTGGTGCGTGGAACGTACACGAGGAGAGCTTCTTCCCTAAGCTCAAGCCATTGTCAAGCCTCACCTTCCGCGTGTCTTACAGTTTGACAGGTACTCCTCCGGATGCAGCTTATTGCAATGCGCTCACCAAGCTCTCTATGAATACCCCTTACCGTCCTACTACTACCGATAAGGAGTTGGGATTCGTGGTGGCAGCGCTTGGAAACAACGAGCTTACCTATGAGAAGAAGAACGAGTTCAATTTCGGTGTGGATGCAGGTTTCTTCAACAACCGCCTGAACGTGACATTCGATGTATATCAGCGTCACAACTTCGATGAGATTGGTCCTGCCGTTACCCAGCTCTATGGCATAGCCTATGCCAATGTGGGTTCCATGAAGTCATGGGGTGAGGAGTTGAGCATCTCTTCTACCAACGTGAAGACCAAGGATTTCAGCTGGCAGACTAGCTTGATTTACTCTCACAACCGCACAGAGATTACCGACCTCTACAATCGGGGTCGTGTCATCGACCTGGTTCAGGGCAACGGTTTTGCCAAGCAGGGTTATCCAGCCCGTGCCCTGTTCTCTATCCCATTCGTGGGCATCAACGAGAAGGGCTATCCTGTATGCATCAACGAGAAGGGGCAGGCTACCGTGGGTGACCTGGACTTCCAGAATCGTGACAAAACCGACTATCTGATTTACGAGGGCTCTACAGATCCTATCTACAATGGTTCCCTGGGTAACACATTTAACTATAAGGGTTTCCATCTGAACCTGTTCCTTACATACGCCTTCGGCAATGTGGTGCGCCTTGACCCGGTTTTCAAAGCCAAGTATAACGACTTGACATCAATGACCCACAACTTCAAGAACCGCTGGATGCAGCCTGGTGATGAGAATGTTACCAATGTGCCTGGTGTACTGAGCCGTTATGAGTATGAGCAGAACCGTACATTGCTGGCCACAGCCTACAATGCTTACAACTATACTTCTGTACGTACAGCCAAGGGTGACTTCATCCGCCTGAAGGAGATTTCACTGGCATACGACTTCCCACATCGCTGGTTCGAAAAATCACCGGTGAACAACATCTCACTGAAGCTTCAGGCTACCAACCTCATGCTGCTCTATGCAGACAAGAAGCTGAACGGTCAGGATCCTGAGTTCATGAATGCGGGTGGTGTGGCTTCACCAATGCCAAAGCAGTTTACTCTTACATTGAAACTTGGACTTTAATTATTGTAGAAAATAAAATGAAAATAAAGAAATTATATATCGCCATTGTAGCGTTGGCACTGTCGGCTGGCCTGTCTTCCTGCAACGATTATCTGGACAAGCAGCCAGATAGCCGTCTGGACCTTCAGAGCCCTTCCGATGTGTCGAAGCTTCTGGTAAATGCCTACCCACAGGTGCATCCTGCCTATCTGCTGGAGATGTATTCTGACAATACCGATTGCAACCTGAATACCGGTTGGGATGCTGCCGACCGTTTCCAGCAGCAGGCATACGAATGGGCAGACATCACCGAGACCAGTTCTTACGAGGCTCCTTCTACTTACTGGTCAACATATTATGATGCCATTACAACTGCCAACATCGCATTGGAACATATCAACAGCCAGGCAGACCAGAGTTCTTATTCTGCCCAGAAGGGAGAGGCACTCCTGTGCCGTGCCTATGCCATGTTCCAGTTGGCCAACGTATTCTGCATGGCTTACGATGAGACCACTGCAGCCACAGACCTGGGCCTTCCTTACCCTGAGGTGGTTGAGACCAATGTACACGCAAAGTACGACCGTGGTACCCTTGCCGAACTCTATGCCAAGATTGACAAGGACTTGCAGGAAGGCTTGAAACTGGTAGGCTCTACCTATGACAAGCCTAAGTTCCACTTCACTTCTACATCTGCATCCGCTTTCGCAGCCCGTTTCTATCTCTATTATCAGAAATATGACAAGGCTGTGGAGTATGCCAACAAGGTGTTGGGCAGCAATGCCAAGGGTATGCTGAGAGACTGGACTGCATGGGGTGCGCTTTCTGCCAACAAGCAGATTCAGCCTAATGCCTACATCGCCTCATCTGTGAAGGCAAACCTGCTGCTGCAGGTAGTTGTTTCTGAATGGGGAGTCATCGGAGGTCCGTTCCAGTATGGTGACAAGTATGCACACAGCGCCATCGTAGCAACCAAGGAAACCGTTCAGTCTGAGGGTCCTTGGGGCTTCAGCGACAAGGTGTTCAACTATACCGTGTTCTCTAATGCATCTCTTTCAAAGTATATCGTCCGTAAGGTTCCTTACGATTTCGAGTATGCTGATATCCAGGCTGGTATCGGTACACCTCATGCAGTATATGCAGAGTTTACAGCTGATGAGACTTTGCTTGTAAGAGCTGAGGCTCAGGCTTTGCTCGGCAATTATGCAGAGGCACTGAACGATCTGAACACCGAGTTGGCTGCCTTCTCAAAGACTGGCGTGCAGCTTACCCTGGATGATGTGAAGAAGTTCTACAGCGATGCAGTTACCGCTTATTACACTCCAGAGAAGCCAACTCCACGCAAGGCATTCCACACCGCCTTCGCCATCGACAAGGATACAGAGGAGCCTATGCTGCAGTGCATCCTTCACCTACGCCGAATCATGACCGTTCACGAGGGCTTGCGCATGCAGGATGTGAAGCGTTACGGCATCACCATCTACCGTCGTGACGTGAAGAGCAACTACAAGATTACAGGCATCACCGACACCATGGAGGCTCGTGACCCACGTCTCGCCATCCAGCTGCCACAGGATGTAATCATAGCAGGTGTTACACCAAACCCTCGCAATAAGTAAAAAAACATAAAGTAATAGTAAGAAATGAAACATAATATATATATGTTGATGTTGGCATTGGTGATGGGACTGGGCTTCGTGTCTTGCTCAGACAATGACCCGGACGATCCAACCATCTTCCCTGTTACCTCTCCGCAGAGAGACAACCTGGACTTGTGGTTGCAGAAGAACTACACCAGTCCTTACAACATCGATTTCAAGTATAAGATGGAGGACATTGAGTCTGACTATACTTATACCCTGACTCCAGCCGACTCGGCAAAGTCTGCCAAGCTGGCTATCATCATCAAGTATCTCTGGCTCGATTCATACGCCGAGGTGCTGGGTCCTGATTTCGTGAAGCACAATGTGCCAAGAGTGATTCACCTGATTGGTAGTCCAGCTTACAACAGCAACGGAACCATAGTTCTGGGTACTGCCGAGGGCGGCTTGAAGGTAACACTCTACATGGTGAACAACCTGACCGATGCCATGCTTGAGAGCTATGCATCGATGACTCAGTATTACTTCCACACCATGCACCACGAGTTCACCCACATCCTGAACCAGAAGAAGCCTTACGACACATCTTATAACAAGATTACCGAGTCGGGCTACGTGAGTGGTAACTGGTATCAGATACCAGATTCTGTGGCTCACGGCAAGGGCTTTGTTACCCCATACGCCATGTCAGAGGGCTTGGAGGACTTTGCCGAGATGCTGTCTACCTATATCACTTATACTCCTGAGCAGTGGCAGGCTATCCTCAACGATGCCCAGAAGGTAGGTGGCGACGAGGCTGTATCTGCATTGAACCAGAAGCTTAACATCGTGAAAAACTACATGCTGGATTCATGGGACGTGAATATCGATGTATTGCGTGCAGCCATCCTGCGTAGAGGCAGTGAGTTGAGTTCTTTGGATTTGGAACATTTAAAATAGAATAGATTTATGAAACATATATTTATAGCTATCGTTTGCTTGTTGGGCAGCATGAGCTTGCAGTCGTGTCTGCACGATGACAAGGAATTCTTCGACGAGTCGGCTGCCAACCGCATCGAGAGCACCGTTGAGAATACCCAGAAGATTCTGGAATCTTCTGAGAACGGATGGCAGCTTCATTATTTCACAGGCAAGGGAATGACCGGTGGCGGCTACACCTTCCTCATGAAGTTTGCCAATGGCAAGGTGACCGTGGCTGGCGATACAGCCGTTGCTGCACCTACCGAGCGCGCCACTTCCAGTTATACCGTTGACCGCAGCATGGGACCTGTGCTCTCTTTCAACACCTATAACGACATCTTCCACTTCCTGGGTGAGCCTACCTACGGCGAGATAGAAGGTGAGCAGGGCGACTGGGAGTTCGTGATTACCAAGCTTACAGAAGACAGCATCTTCGTAAAGGGTAAGAAGTGGGAGAACGAGATGGTATTCACCCGTATGGCTGACGGCGTAGACTGGACTTCCTATCTGGACAGCATCGCCGACGTGCAGAAGCGCCTGGCCGTGAACTACAGCGTGGGCAATTCTTCGGATGCCAGCAAAATGGTGGAGATTAATTCCGCCACACGCCGCATTCTTTCGCGCACTGCCGACGGACAGATGGTAGAGCAGCCTTTCTATGTTACTTCTACCGGTATCCATGCCGTTAACGAGCCTGTGGCTCTGGGTGAGGATAAGGCACAGGACTTCCTGGTAAGCAAGGCTGGTGTGATGACTGCAAAGGGCAACGAGAATCTGACCTTGAATTCCTATGCTCCTGGCATCGATACCTGGGTAGGCAACTGGACACTCTCAGCTATGCAGGGCTCCTGCGATATGACCATCTCGAAGGTGGAAGACCAGGAGAACATGCTGAAGGGTACATTCACCGCTGGCGGATATACCTATAATATCGGATTGAGCTTCAACCCGGAAACGGGTGCCCTCAACCTGCCTTCACAGCTGATTGATGACCCTAGCGGGAGATATCCTGCCCTTTGGCTGATGAACGCCGACCTGAATAAGGGAATATTGCTCGGACAGGGTGGTATGAACATCGTATGGCACGGCGTATCTCAGGAAGGTGACTTCGAGGACGATGGCACACTGGCTTCTGAGGGCTATGCTTCTGATACATTCGTTGCCCTGGCTTGTACCGCAAAAGGAGAGCCTATCAAGGAGAACAACCAGTACGTGTTTGTCATCGAATGGTATTATCTTTCTAATTTGACTCCAAACAAATAATCAAGCAAGATGAAGAAATCTATATATATAATAGGTATAGCTGCCATGGGGCTGATGGCCTCATGCAGCAGCGATAGCGATTATCAGGCTGTGGCAGAGAGCACCATCAACGTGCTCTCTGCCCAGACTTCGCTCGGACCTAATGCCAGCGAGGGTGAAGTAATCGTGGATTGCACTCCTGCCAAGGCTTACACCGACGAGCCTTCATGGCTCAGTGCCAGCATTGAGGGTAGCACCGTGAAATTGGCTGCGATTGCTAATGACTCCCGCCAGTCGCGTAACGCCAAGCTGGTTATCAAGAAGACAGAGGCTGATTCTGTGGTTATCAATGTTTCTCAGTATGGACTGGTGCTCGAGATAAACAAGGCTGATATGATTTTTAGCAGCGACGCGGCTACGGAGTTCGTCAAGGCATACAATTCCAACGCTGATGTGAAGGTTATCTATGCTCCTGAGTGGGCAAAGGCTTCGGTGGATACCGTGAGCAAGGAACTGAAGGTATCGCTCAGCGAGAATACTACAGGTCATCTGCGTGCCGACTATATCAAGTATCAGGTGGCAGCCGTTACCGACTCTTTCGTAGTGAAGCAGTTTGACTTCGACAAGGATATTGCCGGCGAGTATGTTTATTCTTACTACGATTTCAACGAGGATGACAAGCTGGAGCAGCAGGTCGTTTATGCTACATTGAGCCGCACCGAGCTTTCTATTCCTGAAATGGGACTGGTATTCCCAATCACTGTGAATGAGAAAACAGGTAGCGTGGAGACCCGCAGCAGCCAGTGCCTGGGTAAGGTGGGTAAGTACTTTATCTACGATACCTTCCTCGACGAGGATGCCGCTTACTACATGGGTTCAGAGTCTGGAGTTATTTCTGCCACATTCAAGTATAGTGAGCAGTATGGCACTTACGGATTCTTTGGCGGTACTGCCTATAATGTCAACAATCAGACTGGCAACTTCCTGGCTATGATTCTGCAGGTGTTCAAGGCGAAGAGTCCTTCCAAATCTAACTACGTGCTCGATCAGGGTTGGATGGTACAGCCATTCCTCAAGGAAATATCAAAGGGCGGTGATGCATCTTCTGCCAAGCGTCAGGCTCCTGCCTTGGCTCGCCAGATGGGTCCATCTGCCAGCAGTATAGCAGCCAAGCTTGCTGTATGGCAGTCGTATCGCAAATCATCTATCATAAAATAAACTTAATAAAATAAGTAATCATGAGATTATTATCTACACTTTGCCTTTCTTTGCTCCTGGGAGCAAGCGGCACAGCGGCGATGGCCTCCAGCAAGGCATCGTTTGCCAAGAAGTTTAAGAATGCTGATATCCATCGCCTGGTTTCTGTGCCAGGTATGGTGAATTGCAGCAACAGTGCTTACCAGATGCGCCAGGCTGGCTTTGCCAACATCAGCAATGCTCCTTCACGCATAGGCGACACCCCTACCAATTCGGCATCGGGCGAGGCTTACGGATGGGTTACCGGTTCTGACGGCGGCAACTGGTATTTCACCCAGAGCATCGTTTCTAGAGACTCAGTATACAGCGAGTATTATACTGCTCACTTCCATGAGTCTTCAGAAATCACGCTGTTCGATAACAACCACAAGCAAGTGGGCTCTTTCAGCGTCAAGGTTCCTGAAGGATGGAAGCATGTGGCAAATATCACTCCATACGGTCCTGTTACCAAGAAACTTTTCGATAAGGACGGGAAGTCTAACGAAATCCTGGTGGAGTTCCACGATGCCTTCAACGGCGAAAACAAGTATCTGACTCGTGCCTACGATGTCAATACTGGTGAAATCAAGTTCGAGATGGAGGGTACCGGTCTGGTATTCGACGCATCTAAGGGCTGGAACAGCTACCAGCGCCTGATCATGACTCACGAGTCTGACAGCCTGTATAACATCGATGTCATCGCTCCTCCTGCCTTGGGAAAGGACAATTGGTACGTGGAGAATACCTTCAGCTTCAACATCGACAACAAAATCAACTATCTGCAGGGCTCCTGCTTCAACTGTATGAACGTGGATGGCACTCCTTACTATGTTCTGGCACAGTATGAGAAGCCATATACCGATACCGATGCAGGTGATGGTAACCTGGATATCACACAGAATCCAGACAACTTCCTGGTGTTGAAAACTTTGGACAAGAACTACAAGCAGGTGGATAGCCTCCGTGTTTCCATCAATGCTCCTGAGGGCGTTCCTTACCGTTCTGCTGCCTTCGGTCTCTTCGGCAACAACGACTTGTCTGAGGGCTACTTTAGCAACAACGGCAAATTGAACTACGTGGTAGAGCTTCTCGACTATACTCCTTCTCTGGATGCCGACCTGGCTTCTTTTGCCGTTTACGATTCAGAGCATGGTAAGTTGAAGGATATCTGCGATAATGTGACAAGCAACCAGTGGGCTTTGCTGAACACCATCCATGGCAAGTCTGACCAGATGTGGTTCCTGCAGACCCTGGGTACAGGCGAGAGTGCTGCCCAGCAGATTCAGCTGGTAGATGTTCCTTCCTGCGAGAAGGCAGGTGTGTTGCCACAGAACATCGACGGTAACAATATCTCATCTAACTTCGACCGTTACCCAACTTCTGCCAATGCGCAGGGCTATCAGTATGTCATTGCTTTGGCAAATGCTGAGGGTAACGAGGCTGGTGAGGTTCTGGCTCCTATCGCTTGGGTGAACCCAGACTGCACCATCGATCATGTGGACAGACTTAACCTGGGTACAAAGGCTGAGCTCTTCACTCCATTGCTCAACAGCACATCACTCAACCCATATCTCTTTAACACAGATGATGATATGGAATATGTATACCTTGCCAAGAAGCGCCGCGATGATGGTACCAAGCTCGACAACGTATTGGAGATTGCCAAGGTGGACGGAACCGTCCTGAAGTCATGGCGTGGTGATGATACTCATTCTATCTCACAGGCAGGTTTCCCAGTGATGAACGAATTGGGCAAGTACCAGATGTTCGTTGTGTTCAGCGATACTGAGAACAACAAGTATGACATGAGCTTCTACGACCTTCCTTTCACCAAGTTTGAAGAGGGCGGTAAGGGTACTGTAGAGGATCCATACCTGATTTCTACTACGGGTGACTTCCAGCAGATGGCTCTGGAGCCAACCAAGAGCTACAAGCTGGTGGCTGACATCGATATGGCGAAGGCTGCACAGTGGTGGGCTCCTATCAAGAGCTTCACTGGTTCTTTGGATGGTGATGGTCATACTGTATATAACCTCGGTATCAAGACTACAGATGGTCATGTAGGTTTGTTTGGCTCACTCGATATCAACGGTGTTGCCAAGAACCTGAATTTTGTGAACCCTACTGTTGATGTAACTAATACCAACCAGTATATAGGTGTGTTGGCTGGTGAGACCAGCTATTCTACTGATAGCAAGGCTGAGGGTGCCAATGTGGATAATATCTCTGTTTATGGTGCCAAGATTGCTGGCGAGGATGCGATGGTTTCAGCTGCGGGTGGTCTCGTAGGTTGCGCTAATCTCTATACCAATATTGCCAACAGTTCTTTCCAGGGCAAGATTTCTTTGCCTAACTCTGAGAATGTGGGTGGTATCGTTGGTCAGACTCGTACAAGTTCTGGCGTAAATGCATGCTATGCAAATGTAAATGCCACAGCCAAGAGCAATCTGGGTGGTATCGTAGGTATTGCCGGTTCTGTTCAGGATAAGTGTGCGTTCTCCAACTGCGAGGTTCGCGGTAAGTTGACTGCAGAGAATACAGTAGGTGGTTTCATCGGTGATAATTACTTCAACAATATCTCTAATGTTATCAGCCATGCTGATATCGTAGCAACCAAGAAGTCTACCTGGAACGGATATGCAGCAGGTGGTATCCTTGGTGTGATGGAGAGTGACTGGTCTGGTAAGGCTGCCGGATCTGTAAAGAACTGCGTCTTCGACGGCTCTATCAAGGCTTTCGAAAATGGTGAAGAGGTAAGCAACCCTGCTACTACTCATCAGATTGCCGGTAGAACTATCGCTGATGAGGACTATGCTGAGGGTGAGACTCCTAAGACAGAGACTCGCCTTTCTAACAACTATACTACCAACAATGTGGGTAGCACAGATGCTGCCAGCGTAGAGGGTGCCTACAAGGCAGCCAAGGAGATGAACAAGGACTTCTTCACAGGTTTGCAGTATGCTTACGGAAACACACTCGCTGAGCCTTGGAAGGAGGACGGAAGCAAGATTCCTACTCTTTACTTCAACAATATTGCAAAGGCTCTCGCTGTCAGCTCTGATGACGTAACTGTAGGTACTACCGATGAGGGAGCTGTTGTAGTTCAGGTTTCTGTATATGGTATGGAGAACCCAGACCTGGAGTCTGACCTGGAAGTTTCTGCTGTTGGTAATGCTACTGCTACTCTTGGTGAGGCTCATGGCAACAGCATCGACCTGGTTATCAAGGGTACGAAGATGGGTATCGGTGAGGTTACCGTTAGCTTCGGTGAGTTCTCTGCTACAATCAATGTAACAGTTCTCAAGAACTATGTAAGCGGTATCGAGAACGTAGAGGATGCTGCGGCTTTGGTTATCAAGGCAGCTGACGCTCAGATTTCTGCCGAGGGTGCTGACGCTATCTATGTTTACAGCGTAAACGGCAAGCTCGTAGGCAAGACTTCTGGTGCTGCATTCAGCACAGCAGGTTTGACCTCTGGTCTCTACATCGTAAAGGCAACTGATAAGGCTGGTCATAAGGCTACAGCCAAGTTCGTTATCAAGTAAGTATGAAAAAATTAATCATATTCAGTTTATTGGTGGTCTGCTTTGTGCAGGCCACCTTTGCTATTCCTGCTTATCCGAAACCTTTGAAGGTGAAGCAGGCTGATGGCTCCTGGATCACCATCCAGATGCATGGTGATGAGCATGGCCATTATGTGATGAGTTCCGACGGCATTCCGCTCGTGTTCAATGCCCAGCTGCGAAACTACGAGTATGCCGATTGGAAGAATGGTGGGGTGCAGGCTAGCGGCATCAAGGCTACTGAGGCTTCTGACAGAAGTGCTCAGGTCAAGAAGTTCATCGAAAGCCAGGACAAGTCTGCCATCTTGGAATCTTTCAAGCGTGCCCGTCAGCAGCAGTTGCAGCAAGTCTTCTCGTCTCGCAGAAATGCTTCTCTAAAAAACGGCATCAATTCTGCGTCCTCGCTCTCAGCGGTTTCATCGCTGGTCTCCCGTTCCAGCAGCAATCCGCAGGAAGAAAAATTAAATAATTTCCCTACCACAGGCGAAGTTCACTCATTGGTCATCTTGGTGCAGTTTGCTGATACGAAGTTTTCTACCGTGGGTAGCGATGCGCATCAGTTCTTCAACAGTATGCTCAATGAACCGGGTTTTACTTATAGCAATGGTGCCAACGGAAGTGCGAGAGATTTCTATGTGAACAGCTCCAATGGCAAATTCCAACCTCAGTTTGATGTCATCGGCCCTGTAACATTGCCAAAGAAGTATTCTTATTATGGAGCCAACAAGGGTTCTTCTACGGATAATCCGATAGCCCTGGAGGAGTTCGTGAGAGAGGCTTGTACCCTTGCCGACCCATTGGTGGATTTCTCGGAGTATGATCACAACCAGGATGGCTTCGTCGACAATATCTACTTCTTCTATGCTGGAAAGGGTGAGGCTGATTCGGGTGATGGCAATGCCATTTGGCCACATTCTGCCTATTATGCTGATATCGCCAAGGAAGCTGGAGCTACCCAGAAGTCGCTGAAGCTGGATGGCATCGAGGTGGGTAACTATACCTGCAGCAACGAAATCAATGGTACCGTCATCAAACCTCAGCCTGCGGGCATCGGTACCTTCGTTCATGAATTCGGTCATGTGCTCGGTCTTGCCGATCATTATGATATATATTATGGCATGGCAACCTTTACCCCTGGTTCCTTCGATACCATGGATCGGGCTTCCTACAACAACAACGGCAATACGCCTGCGGCATTCTCTGCCTACGAGCGTGCCTGCCTGGGATGGCTCGACCTGACCGTGTTGAACAGCGGAGTGGATACCCTCAATGTTCTGCCTGATCTGAACGACAGCAACAAGGCATACGTGGTGCCTGTGGGTGGAACCAACGATGAGGAATACTTCATCATGGAGAATCGCCAGCAGAAGGGATGGGATGAGTTTATCCCTGGCCATGGCATGCTGCTCTGGCATATCGACTTCGATGCCAAGACTTGGGAAAAAAACGAGGTGAACATCACGGGCTCTCATCAGCGCATTGATATTGTTGAAGCTGATAACAAGCGCACCGACAATACCCGTACGGGAGATCCGTTCCCTGGAACGTCGAAGGTAACCCAATGTGATTTGACTTCCTGGTCGGGCGGCAAGGTGATGTCGCTGGATGATATCGAGGAGAAAGATGGCATCATCAATCTTATGCTCGGCGGACTGGACCTGAAGCTGAATACGCCGGAAGTGAATATTGCCGAAGTGAAGGATAGCAGCGTTGTGGTAGGATGGGCTGATGTGCCTGTTGCCAAGAGATATGTATTGAATGTCTACTCTGTGGTGGATGGACAGAAAGAAGTTCTGCCGCTCTATGATAATAAGGTATATGCCGAGGCGCAGTCTTCTCTTCCTATCGAGGGCTTGAAGCCTGAAACCACCTACGAGATGACCTTGAAGGCTGATCGCGGATCTTATTCTTCTGACGTCTACAGCCAGAAGTTCACAACCACCGCAATACCTTTCAGCAAGTATTATGTGACGGATGTGAAGACAACAGCTGTGGATGAAACGGGCTTCACGGCTTCATGGACAGGTATGGATACCGTAGACGATTACGTGGTGACCTTGCATAAGTTGGTTTATGCTTCAGAGGCAACCCAGAAGGGCTATGACTTCGGCAATGAACTGGAGGGCATGCCATCACTTTGGGAAACCAATGGAAACCTGAGCATGACTTCGTATGGCGAGGAAGTGCCTTGTCTCCGTCTGAACAAGATGGATTCCTATCTGAAGATGGCATCTGCCAAGGAACGTATCTCTTCTGTGAAGTTCTTCGCCAAGTCTTCTTCTTCAACCAAGGCAACCTTGGCAGTAGAGGCTTATCAGGATGGAGAATGGAAGCAGATTGCCGCCTTGCAGGGTGGTGCCGACATGGCTTCGGGCAATACTTACAGCTATGAATTGCCGGAGTTGGCTGATTCAGTGAGACTGAAAGTCATCCAGCGTACTTCCGGTGCCTTCTATATCGACGATGTTCTTTTGGGATGCAATGCCCTGAAGCACGAGCCTGTGGCAGCTTATCAGAAGGTTTCTACCAATGGTAAGACTGAGTTTGCATTCTCCGGTCTGGAATCAGGATCCGCCTATGCTCTGGTTGTAAACGCCAAGAAGGAAGGTGAGCTTTCTTACGATTCAAAGGAACTCATTGTGGTACCTGCAAGTTCTACGGGCATTGGCTTCATCACTACCGACAACTCTGGTAATGGTCAGATAAAATGCTACGATATCAACGGTCGCCTGGTATCTGCCAAGGAGATGCGCCACGGCATTTACATTGTGAAGCAGGGAAACAAGGTATATAAAATCGTGAAATAATAAATATTAGTATTAACTTTTTAAAAGAGAGTAAAATGAAGAAACAACTACTTTTTGCCGCTATGCTCATGTTGAGCGCAGCACCAGCAGTTTCAGTATCTGCTGCCCAGCCATTTGCCGCAGCTGCAGAAGAGGGTCAGACACTTGCAACACAAGAGCAGTATGATGCACTGCAGAAGTCTATCAGTGACTTGCAGCAGAACATCGACGCCATGTTGAAGGAAATCAACGAGAAGTATGCGGATGCAGAAGATACAAAGGGCTCGTTGGAATTTAATAAGAGCAGTCTTTCTGATATGGCTGCTGAAGTGAAGGATAAGTTTGCTGCAGGGACTCTTACTGCTGCAGTGGTTGAAAGCTATCAGGCTCAAGTAGCAGAGATGGCAGAAGGTCTCAAGGATGCAGTGAAGAATGCAGAGCAGGAGGTTTATTCTTTCCAGGTGAATACTCATTATCAGAATGCTTCTATGCATAAGTCTGAATGTTTGGGAAAGGTTCCTGAGAACGTGCAGAATTATTATGCGCCTTCTTTCGATGACCTGGATGCCGACATGATGCAGGTTTACATGCCTGTCATGATGGGTGGTCCTATCGAGTCTGCAGAAAAGGCTAAGGAGATGTGTAATCAGTTTGATGCTATCAGTGCAAAGGCTGATACCCTCTTGGCTGCATCAAAGAAAGCCAGCACTTTGCTGGATGACATCACTGCAACGCTCGCTTCATTGGATGCAGAAATAGCAAAGATAAAGAAGGATTTCCCTGAGTATGACCTTTCTGCGGTAAATGAATCAGCAGAGTATTGGAAGAACCTTGCTGCTGAGTTTGCTCAGGCACCAGCCGATCCTACGGCTCCTTATACAGAAAGCAAGATTGATGGTTTTGTAGAGAGCTTTGGTTATTTCAAGGTGAATATCTCCGACTTGTATGCTCAGGCACAGAAGGATGAGTGGATGGCTCAGTTTAACGCAAAGTATTATCCAGCTTCTCAGAAGATGGATGAATACATCACTACCCTTGACTCAGAGTGTCCAACAGTAAAGGATGAGTACTTAACCAAGCTGGATGACCTCAATGTAGAGATGAGCCAGATGTTCATGAAGCTTTATCAGGAAGACTTGACTCAGGAGCAGTTCAACGCGATGTTGGCTAGAATTGACGCTATCCTGGCTGAGGCTCAGAAGATTGTAGATGAGGCTAAAGAGGCTGAGAAGGTTGCAACCGGCATCAGCGACATCACTGTCAACAAGGCTACTAAGGCAGGCAATGTTTATTCTCTTGATGGCAAGCGTGTAAGCAAGTCAGCCAAGGGTCTTGTCATCATCAATGGCAAGAAGGTGGTTTTGAAGTAATTCAGATTTCTCGTTATCCCTGAAAAATGGGTTTAGAATAAGCTTTAGATAAGCTCCCTCGGCAAAAGTGCTGAGGGGGCTTTTTTATTGCTTATCATGAGTAATAAAGCGTGAATTGAGTTAAAGATTCATAAAAGATGGGGTGCAGGACTCGTAACATTCACATAATCAAATAAAAATGTGTAATTTTGCAGTCCGATTATTTCGGGGATACACTTAGAGTCCCCTGGGTATGGTGTGTTAATAGCACGTCCTGTGGCCGGGATTTGCGGTTAGAGAATCACCTATCCGAAACATAAGTGAGTAAGAAAAAGATTAAAAACGTTTTTTAGTAGTAAATTTAAATTTTAAAATGGACACATTAAGTTTCAAGACTATCTCTGTTAATAAGGAGACAGCTAAGAAAGAGTGGGTTGTAATCGACGCAACAGACCAGGTAGTTGGTCGCCTTTGCTCAAAGGTTGCTAAGTTGCTTCGTGGTAAGTACAAGCCAACTTTCACTCCACACGTAGATTGTGGTGACAACGTAATCATTATCAACGCAGCTAAGGCTGTATTCTCTGGCAAGAAGGAGACTGATAAGGTTTACACACGTTACACTGGTTACCCTGGTGGTCAGCGCTTCAATACTCCAGCTGAGTTGCGCAAGCGTCCTGATGGTATGGACAAGATCCTCCGTCACGCAGTTAAGGGTATGTTGCCAAAGGGCCCTCTCGGTCGCTCTTTGATGGACAACCTCTTCATTTACGATGGCACAGAGCACAAGCATGAGGCTCAGCAGCCAAAGGCAATTGATATTAACCAGTATAAATAATTTAAGGTAGAATGGAAGTAATTAATGCAATTGGTCGCCGTAAGAGCGCTGTAGCTCGTGTATACCTCACAGAGGGTA
>ENA-UERG01001208-UERG01001208.1-human-gut-metagenome-genome-assembly--contig:-NODE-1208-length-22482-cov-6.249855_pt1 | contig 22482 bp, 17 predicted proteins | sample MGYA00242954_ERZ507954 | MGnify/ENA primary metagenome ERZ507954 (study PRJEB26167, sample SAMN06115478) | human gut metagenome | host: Homo sapiens | place: China:Sichuan | collected 2015-01-21... | reverse complement strand
TCGGCTATGCGCTTCCCGCTATCGGGGTGCGCTCGGGACTTTCACCCGTTAGATTATGCCCATGTCGGGCGAACTAAAAAAGAGTGCGGCCCCCGGGGGTCGCACTCTTCTGATATGATTTCGTAGGGAATCAGCCTTCGTACTTCTTCAGGATCAGGCAGGCGTTGTGGCCGCCGAATCCGAACGTGTTGGAAAGCACGGTCTTTACGTCGCGCTTCACAGCCTCGTTGAAAGTGAAGTTGAGCTTGGGATCCACCTCGGGATCGTCGTCGCCTTCCTCATGGTTGATGGTGGGCGGGATGATTCCGTCGGTGATGGTCTTGACACTGAACAGGGCCTCGATGGCGCCTGCGGCACCTAAGAGGTGTCCGGTCATGGACTTGGTTGAGCTCAGGTTCATCTCGTAGGCGTGAGGACCGAATACCTCGACTATGGCCTTGGCCTCGCTGCGGTCGCCCACGGGAGTGGACGTGCCGTGCAGGTTGATGTAGTCGATGTCCTCGGGCTTCATGCCGGCGTCCTTCAGGGCGTTCTCCATCACGAGTTTTGCGCCCAGGCCTTCGGGATGAGTGGCTGTGATGTGGTAAGCGTCGGCGCTCATGCCGCCGCCGGCCACCTCGGCATAGATGTGTGCGCCGCGGGCCTTGGCGTGCTCAAGTTCCTCAAGCACAAGCGCTGCGGCACCCTCGCCGATCACGAAACCGTCGCGCGAGCCGCTGAAGGGGCGGGATGCGCCCTTGGGGTCGTCGTTGCGCGTGGACAGGGCCTTCATCGAATTGAAGCCGCCCACACCTGCCGGGAATACGGCAGCCTCGGCACCGCCGGCCACGATGGCGTCGGCCATGCCCAGACGGATCACGTTGAAGGCGTCTACCAGCGCATTGTTCGAGGATGCGCATGCCGATACCGTCGCATAGTTGGGACCGCGGAACTCGTGCTTGATCGAGATGTGGCCCGCTGCTATGTCGGCAATCATTTTTGGAATGAAGAAGGGATTGTATTTCGGACCCTGCTTCTCTCCGTTGACGGCATACCATCCGGCCTCTTCCTCAAAGGTGTGAAGGCCACCGATACCTGCGGCGAAAATTACGCCCACACGGTTGCGGTCAACGCCTTCGTTCTCCAGACCCGCGTCGGCTATCGCCTCGTCGGCCGCCGTCATCGCGTACATAGCGTACAGGTCCAGCTGGCGCATCTGGCGACGGTCGAAATGATCCGCCGGATTAAAGCCTTTTACCTCGCATGCGAACTGTGTCTTGAACTGGCTCGCATCGAAGTGGGTGATCGGGGCTGCGCCGCTTTCGCCGCGCTTGGCGGCTTCCCACGTGCTGGCTACGTCATTGCCCAACGGGTTGATCGTACCCAGTCCCGTCACTACAACTCTCTTTAATTCCATTTATCTGGTCGGGATTGGCCCTTTTTATTTTACGTGTGCCTCGATGTAAGCAACTGCGTCGCCCACTGTCTTGATTTTCTCTGCCTCGGGCTCGGGGATCTGAAGATCGAATACCTTCTCGAACTCCATGATCAGCTCAACGGTGTCGAGGCTGTCTGCGCCAAGATCCTTGTTGAATTCTGCTTCGGGTGTTACCTCGTTCTCGTCTACCGTCAGCTTCTCGACGATGATGTTCTTTACTTTCTGTTCTACGTCAGACATGTCTTTGTGTATTTTGGTTAATTATTTCCAGGGGTGTCGGTCCGGAACTGCATTTCACTGCTATCCTGACCAATGTTCCTATTGTTGTTGCGGCGTGTCAGGCTGCATTTCAGCAGTTTCAGACACTCCATTATTCGGTTTAGAGTGCAAAATAAGTGAAAAAAATCGAATTAAAGAAATTTTTAGCCATAAATCTGCACAAGCTCCCGTTTCTTGTGCAAAATATCGCCTGACTGCGCCCCCTCTTTCTTCGGCTGCCCCGCTCAGGACGGGCAGGAAGGCAGCCTTTATTCCGGTTCTTATCTATTTTCCTTTCAGCAGGAGGCGTTCGGAATGAGGCAGGGAGGCGATGGAAAGAGCCAGGTCGTTCATCCGATGGAATTCGGCATAGCCCGATGTCGATTTACGGCCCACGTTCTCGGGCCAGGGCGCCAGCAACAGCAGCCGCCCGTCGCAGCATAAATCAAAATCAGCACCCTTAGGCTTGAACCGCTCCTCAAAGCCCTGATCCTTCAGCATTATCATCCTGCCGCCGTTATCGCGGGCATATTGAACTATGGCCTTCTCGGCCGGATGGATTGCCGGCGTGATCGGCACCGCTCCCCTGTCTATCTCAGCCCGGCACCGGTCGGAATACGTCTGGAATTCCTGTTCGCTCCAGCGACGGTGAATCCGCACAGGCAACAGACACATCTCCTTCAGCAGGAATATATTGCCGAACGCCGCATATTCATGTCCCGCCACCTCCAGATGCAGATAGCGCCTGAACAGATCCGGATAGCGTCTCCTGTAGATATAGCGACGCGGATTGTCCTCCACATACTTGATGGCACGGCCCAGCTGCTCGTGGCTCAGAATCACCCGGTCGTGGAAAGTCTCGAACAGGGTCTTTACCTCAGTCAGCCCCTGCAGCCGGCTGCTCGCCTTGGAGCACGCGCCGAAGAAACCGGCCAGTTCGCTGCCGAGCATCCGCTTCAGCCTGGCTGTGACCTGCAGCACTATGTGGATATGGTCCGGCATTATAACGAAGCGCAGGATCCTCATCTCCGGATGATGGGCCGGGATTGCCTGTATTTCCTCTTTGATCTTCTCCCCGAGCCGGGTATTATCAGGAATTATCATCTCCCCTTTCCTTATTTCCCTGGCATCCCGGTCCGGAATCTCCGACAGCCGAGGCGAACCCGGCAGAGTCGTGGCAGTTATCATGTAAAAGCCTGGCGAGCAGTAATCGTGAAAGAACGCCCGCTTCGGATGCTTCCGGCCTCCCACTGTACGCGCAGGCTCATTTCCCTTCATGAATTCGGGAAGCGAATGATGGGCCGGAAAGCCGGAGGAGGAAGAATCCGGGGATTGGGAGGCAGATGAGGAAGAATCCGGGGATTGGGAGGCAGATGAGGATGAGTCCGGGCGCATATTGAGTCGGAATTAAATTAACAGTAGGTTTGTATTGATTCTATTCTTTTTTCTTCGGCTTCCGCCTCAGCGCCGAAAAGGAGAGCGCAAAGGCGGAGGGCGGAGAGACGGAGGGCGGCGGGGCGGAGGGAGGAGAGGCGGCTTCTCTTTGGCTGTGCTGAGGCGGAAGCCGAAGGAGGCAGGTGGAGGCGGCAGGCGCAAGCCGAAGGGGCCAGGAGGCAGGCGGCGGCCGCCCAGAGGCGGGGTCAGAATGCGGTGCCGTAGGAGGCGCGGTCGAGGCTGCGGTAGCCGATGGCTTCGGCGATGTGGCGGGGCCGGACGCGCTCGGAGGCGTCGAGGTCGGCGATGGTGCGGGCCACGCGCAGGATGCGGTCGAAGGCGCGTGCCGACATATTCAGCCGCTCCATCTGCTCCTTGAGCCTGGCCAGGCCTTCGGCATCGGGCCAGGCGTATCTGCGCAGCAGGCGCGAGTTCATCTGCGCGTTGCAATATACCCCCTGCTCGTTCCTGAAGCGTTCCTCCTGGATGCGGCGCGCGGCTATGACGCGCTCGCGTATTGCGGCCGAACTCTCGGCCGGCTCGGTCGAGGCCATGTCGTCGAATGCCACAGGCTCGATCTCCACATGCAGGTCGATGCGGTCCAGCAACGGGCCGCTGATCTTGTTCATATACCTTGCCACGGCACCGGGCGTACATGTGCAGGGGCGCGTGGGATGGCCGTAATATCCGCAGGGGCATGGATTCATAGACGCCACCAGCATGAAGCTCGCCGGATACTGCACCGTGTACTTTGCCCTGGACACGGTGATGACACGGTCCTCTATGGGCTGTCTCAGCACTTCAAGGACGGAGCGGGGAAATTCAGGAAATTCGTCGAGAAAGAGCACACCGTTATGCGCCAGGCTTATCTCGCCGGGCATCGGGCTGGCACCGCCGCCCACCAGGGCCACGGGCGAGACGGTGTGATGCGGCGTGCGGAACGGGCGCGATGTCATCAGCATATCGCCGCGACGCAGCTTGCCGGCCACGGAATGTATCTTGGTGGTCTCCAGCGCCTCGCCCATGCTGAGCGGAGGCAGTATGGAAGGGAGCCTCTTGGCCATCATCGACTTGCCGGCTCCGGGAGGCCCTACCATCAGCAGATTATGACCGCCGGCGCAAGCCACCTCAAAGGCCCGCTTAACCGATTCCTGACCCTTGACTTCCGAAAAATCGAAATCGAAATGCCCCGCATCGCGCGCGAACAGAGCGCGAGTGTCTATCCTCATGGGCTGCAACGTGGATGTGCCGGTCATGATCTCGGCCACATCACGCAGATTCCGGGCGCCATACACTTCCAGCCGGTCGACCACGGCGGCTTCGGTCACGTTGGCTTCAGGCACTATCAGCCTTTTCAGCCCCATTGCCCTGGCCTTCACTGCCATCGGCAGCGCGCCCTTGACCGGCAGCAGCGACCCGTCAAGACTCAGCTCACCGGCCAGCATGTACTGGTTCAGATCCGGCACCTTCAGCTGTTCGGAGGCTGTAAGCAGGCCTATGGTGATGGGCAGGTCGAACCCGGAGCCTTCCTTCTTGACGTCGGCGGGAGCCAGGTTGATGGTGATGCGCATGCGGGGGAACGAGAAGCCGCTGTGCTGCATGGCCGCGACTATGCGGTCGTAGCTCTCCTTGACCGTCGTGTCGGCCAGTCCGCTGACATTATATGCAGCGCCCTTGCCTATGTCGGTCTCGATGGTCACCGCCATCGCGTCTATCCCCTGGATGCTCGCGCTATATACCTTTGTCAGCATAGGCGGTCTTATTTGTTTTCGGCTTTCTTCTTCATGCCGGCGGCGTCGCGCAGCTTGCGGGCGGCATCGTCCGGCGATGTGCCGCGGTAGAGGATCTTGCCTTTCTTGCCCACCACGATGAAGCAGGGTGCCTTTTCCAAGCCTAACGAAACGGCGGCGGGATCGGCGAACGAGAGGGGCATCCATGCCACCACCGCGCCCTTCAGCGAGTCCATGCGTGCCTGATAACGCCAGCTGGACGAATCGTTCTCAAGCGATATGCTCACTATCTGAGGCTTGCCGGAGTCGGTGCGCTCTTTCAGCAGCTGCTTCATCTTGGAGACGTCGTCCTTGCGCGCGTCGTAGTTATTGTACGAGAAATAGAGCAACGCCGGCTGGTCGTTGAAGCCGATTGTGTCGGCGCCATTGCCGGCAGTGCGCAGAATCAGCGGAGCGGCCGTCTGCTTCAACGGCTCGAAGCCGCCCAACAGATCGGAGCGGCTCATCAGTTCCATCCAGCGCACATCCGAGGCCTCCCCTTTCAGGCTCTTGAACAGGGTCTCGAATCCGGCCGTATCGATGCTGCGGTCGTAATATACCTCCAGAAGGATGGTTGATACCGGATCGTCGGGATGGGCCTTGACATATTTCGCCGCGGCCTCGTTCACCTTCTTATTGTCGCGCGCGCTGAGGACATTCCTGTTCTCGGCGCGCCATACGCTCAGAGCCTCGTTTATCTCGTTGCCCGATACGGACCATGATGCCGGCGACCCGCTGTCGCCTGTTATCTCTATCTTATCGCCGCGCTCGGCATATATCACCACGCCCGGCTCCTGCGCCCCCTGGAACACATATATCAGCGTCGGATTGCGCGTTATGCCCTTCATCTGACATTTCCCCTGCTGCACCACGGCCACCTGGTCGTAGAGCCATCCCTTCTCGGAATCGGACACGTAGTAGAGCATGGTGTAGCTTTCGTTCACACCGCCGGACAACTTGAATTCCACCTGGAACTCATTCTTGACGCAGCCCGTCAGCGTAAGGAGCGTCAACACCAATATCGACAGGAATCCGGGGAGTTTGCGCAGAGTAAGGGTCATAATGTCGTTATATGAATTTTTCGCCGAAACGGTCCTTAACCTCGTTGACAAGCTGGCGTATCTTCTGCTCGTCGGAGATGGGATATACCAGCAGGGCGTTTTCGGTGTCGGCCACAATGTAGCCGTCCAGGCCACCGGCCACGATAATCTTGTCACCGCCGGTAGCGAAGATGGAGTTCCTGCAGTCGCCGGCCAGCACCTTGCATCCCTGCGTCACGTTGCCGGCATGGGATTTGGGCGAATGCTCGTACAGCGCCTTCCACGAGCCGAGGTCCGACCAGCCCAGGTCAGCGGTCTCCACATATACGTTGCGGGCCTTCTCCATGATGGCGTAGTCCACCGATATGTTGGGCGAAGTGGGGAATGCCTTCTCTATGAAGTCCTGTTCCTGCGGAGTGTTGTAGTAACCGGTACCGGCCTCGAATATGTTGGCTATTTCCGGAGCGTATTCGGCGAAAGCCTTCAGCACCGAGTCGGCGCGCCACAGGAACATGCCGGAGTTCCAGTAGAACTCGCCGCTGTTCATGAACAGCGTGGCCATTTCCAGGTTCGGCTTCTCGGTGAATGACTTGACGTGGCGTATGTTGTGTTCCTCGTCGAACATCTCGCCGAGCTGGATATAGCCGTAGCCGGTATGGGGGGAAGTGGGCCTGATGCCTATGGTCAGCAGGCGGTCGCCCTGTTCCACGAAGTTCAGGCCGTTGCGCAGGGCCTCGTGAAAGGCCGTCTCGCGCAGAATCAGATGGTCGGAGGGGAGCGTCACGATGGAGGCTTCCGGGTTCCGGGCATATATATGGCGCGCGGCCCAGCACACGCAGGGCGCCGTGTTGCGGCGCGCAGGTTCCAGCAGTATGTTGCCGGGGTCTATGTCGGGCAGCTGCTCGCGCACCGTCTCCCGATAGGCCCGGTTTGTGACCAGTATTATGTTTTCAATATTACAGATGGGCAATATGCGGTCCACTGTCATCTGCAGCAGGCTGCGGCCCGTGCCGAACAGGTCCAGGAACTGCTTGGGCAGGTGCGTGCGGCTCACGGGCCAGAATCGCGATCCCACGCCGCCGCACATTATCACGCAATAGCGGTTGTTTTTCTTAATTGAGGTTTCCATGATAGCAAACGTCTATCCGATAAAATATTAACGTCAGGCCCCGGCCGTTTCCGGAGCGCTCTTGAACTGATGTTTCACACCCTCCACCACGTTGAGCATATAATCCGCCAGTTTCTCGGCCTCTCCTATCAGGTCCATGAAGAAGATACCCTCCTGGTAGCCGTATTCCTTATTGTTGATATTGAATATATTGCCGTCACGCAGAGAGTTGCGTAGATTGTTGATTTCGCGTTCCTTGTTGTAGGCCTCGACGATGCGGCTGCTTTCGGGACGCTCCATTTCGTCCAGGATTGCCAGCATGTTGGTCATGGCTTTCGCCACCATGTCGAACATCTGGTCTATCTCCTTCATCACGCCGTCGTTGAATTCCACGTGGTTCTGGTTCTTGCGCTGCAGGGTCTTGGCCACGTTGAAGCAGCCGTCGCCTATCGATTCGATTTCCGACACGATACGGAGCATTCCTGAGATGCGCATCTTGCCTTCGGGGCTGAGACGCCCCTCGGCTATGTGGTTCAGATATGTTCCGATCTCTATCTCCATGCGGTCGGAGATCTGCTCGTACTTCTCGATACGGTTGTAAATCTGGGTATACTCCTCGCTCTTGGCCTCGAGGTGTATCATCTGCCGGCCCATGTTCAGCATACGCTCCACGCGCTTGCCGTACAGCTGTATCTCCTTCTGCGCCTGCAGGATGTTAAGCTCGGAGGCCGTCATCAGACCGCCGCCGATATATTTGAGCGTAAAGTCTTCTTCCTCCTCCTTGTGGCGCGCGGGTACCAGCCAACATACTATCTTGACATACAGCTTGGTGAACCATATCATGATCATCAGGTTGCAGGCGTTGAACACGGTGGGGAACATGGCGAGGCCGAACGCCACGCAGCTCTGGGCCGTGGCGGTGTAGCCCCCCTTCTCGTCCAGCAGCGTGGTGCCGCGCATTCCGGCCTCCTGCGCCGCGCTGATGTCCATCGGGTTGGTGCCGGTGCATATCCTGGTGATGTCGGCCACCAGGTCCATGAAGGGATGGAATATGAACAGCACTATCACCGAGCCGAGCACGTTGAACAGCAGGTGGCCCATGGCCGTGCGCTTGGCGGCTATGTTACCGCTCAGCGACGCTAAGATAGGAGTGATGGTCGTACCGATGTTGCCGCCGAGGATGATGGCGCATCCCAGTGCGAACGAAATCCATCCCTGTGAGCACATTATCAGCGTGATGGCGAACGTGGCCGCCGAACTCTGCGCTATCATGGTGAACACGATGCCGAGTGCGAAGAATATCAGCACCGACCATACGCCCAGACTGGTCCATTCGGTCACGAACTTCAGCATCTCGGGGTTCTCCTGCAGGTTGGGCACATATTCCGAAATCATGTCCAGGCCCATGAACAGCAATGAGAAACCTATCAGAAACTCGCCCAGCGACTTATATGCGCTCTTCTTCATGAACAGCATCGGCACGCCGATGGCCAGTAGCACCAGTGAATAGTCCGAGATACTGAATTCAAAGCTGAACGCGGAGATAATCCAGGTTGTGACCGTAGTGCCGACATTGGCGCCGAATATCACCGCCATGGCCTGCTGCAGCGACATGAGGCCGGCGTTCACGAAGCTCACCACCATCACGGTGGATGCACTCGAACTCTGGATCAGGGCCGTAATCACTATACCGGTCAATACGCCTGTGACACGGTTGCGGGTCATCACTCCGAGTATGTTGCGGAGACGGTCGCCCGCTACTTTCTGCAAGCCTTCGCTCATAACCTTCATGCCGTACAGGAACAGGCAGATGGAGGCCAGCAGACAGAAAAAGTCTAATAATGTGTAGCTCATGGTAGGGCCATTAGGGTGAAGCGGCTTCGGTGCCGTCACCGGTTTTATTTCTGCAAATTTACCAAATTATTTCCATTATTTTATTAATTTTACCCTCAAATATTATGAATCATGGAAATGTCGATTCTTTTTCCGTCAGACCAAAACGAGACCCAGGCCGCCGACGCGACCCGTCTGACACCGTTTTCCCTCTATAACTCAGCCACATCGCGCGGACGCGAGGTGTGGTGCGTCGTGGCGTGCGGCGCGGACCGCGCCATAGGCCGTCAGGGCGCGATACCCTGGCGACTGAGCGAGGACCTGAAACATTTCAGGCAGGTCACCATGGGACACGCGGTGATAATGGGCCGCAAGACGTGGGAGTCGCTGCCTAAGAAGCCGTTGCCCGGACGCCGCAACATCGTGGTGACGCGCAACGACAGCTACTATGCCCCCGGCGCCGAGACGGCTCAGAGCATCGAGGCGGCTGTGGCTATGTGCTCCAACGATGAGCTACCCATCATCATAGGCGGCGAGCAGGTGTACCGCGAGGCTCTGCCATACTGCACCAAGGCCATCATCACCTTGGTGGACGTCAGGACGCCCGACGCCGACGCTTTCTTCCCCGAACTGCCCGAACGACAGTGGCAAATCACCGATGAATCCGAGGAAATGACATCGGCAAACAGCATCAGATACAAATACGTGACATTCTCGCGGCGATGAAGGTAGTGATCATCAACAAGTCGGACAGCACAGGCGGCGCGGCGGTGGTGAGCTATCGTCTGATGAAGGCGCTGTGCGACGCCGGCGTGGATGCACGTATGCTCGTGGCCGAACGGCTGCACGACGACCCGCGCGTGGGAATGGCCGCCCCGAACCTCCGGTTGAAAGCCTCTTTCCTGCGCGAACGACTCGGCATATTCATGCACAACGGCATGAACCGCGACACGCTGTTCAAGATAGACACCGCGTCGTGCGGAGTGCCGCTGTACCGCCATCCGTGGGTGAAGGAAGCGGACGTGATATGCCTGAACTGGATCAACCAGGGGCTGTTGGGTATCGACGACATACACCGCCTTCTGCGGCTCGGCAAGCCTGTGGTATGGACCATGCACGATATGTGGAACATGACGGGCGTATGCCATCATGCGGGCGAATGTCCGCGCTGGCGGCAAACCTGCGGCGAATGCCCGCTGCTCGGGTCGCGCAAAGGCACCAAAGACATCTCCGCCTCGACATGGCAACGGAAACATAAACTCTATAATCTGCCCGGCCGGCGCATACATTTCGTGGCTGTGAGCCATTGGTTGAAGGATAAGGCCGCCGAATCGGGGCTGTTGGCCGGCCAGGATGTGTCGGTGATTCCGAACGCCTTTCATTTTGACGATGAACAGCCCGAATTTTTCGATGGATTCAGGGGCGACAAGTGCCGCATACTGTTCGGCGCGGCGCGGCTCGACGATACGGTCAAGGGACTGCCCATAATGGTGCGGGCCACCGAGATTCTGGCTTCCGACTATCCCGACATTGCCAAAAACTGCGAATTGGTGACCTTCGGCAACGTAAAAAATCCCGATTCCATCGCACATTTCGGCATTTCGCACACGCACCGCGGCCTCCTTAGCCCCGACGAGACGCGTCGATTATACGGCACCGGCGACATCGTGGTGTCCACCTCTCTGTACGAGACGCTGCCGGGCACCTTGGTCGAGGGGCAGGTCTGGGGCTGCGTGCCCGTGGCCACCGACCGTGGAGGCCAGCGCGACATCGTAGACCACGGACGCACCGGATATATCGCGCATTTTGACGGCGTGGAGAACACGGCGCGCTGCATAGCCCGCGGCATCGCTTACGCTTACGGCGAGCTGCAAAAAAATGGCGCGGCTCTGCGCCACGCCATGTTGTCGTCGGCACGGTCGCGGTTTTCCGCTCAGTCCGTGGCCGCTATGTATCTCGATTTATTCGCCCGTATTCAGGGCTGATTTTTTCATCTCCTTGCCGCCACCGGCAGTTTACGCGTCGATGTTGGCGTAAGTGGCGTGTGCCTCGATGAAATCGCGTCGGGGTGCCACTTCCTCGCCCATCAGCATGGCAAACGTGCGGTCGGCCTCGGCTGCGTTGGTCAGGTTCACCTGCTTCAGCATACGGTTCTCCGGGTCCATGGTGGTTTCCCACAGCTGCTCGGGGTTCATCTCACCCAGACCTTTGTATCGCTGCAGCACCAGACGGTTGCGGTCGCCGTTGCACTTGGTGTCGATGTAACGCTGCACCTGCTGGTCGGTCCAGCAATACTCCGTGGCCTCCCCTTTCTTCTTGCCCTTGACGTCGCAACGATACAACGGCGGAGTGGCTATGTACAGGTAGCCGTTGTCGATGATGGGACGCATGCGGCGGTAGAAGAATGTCATCAGCAGCGTGGCGATATGCGCGCCGTCCACATCGGCATCGGTCATGATGATTATCTTGTGGTAGCGGAGCTTGGTCATGTTCGGGGCCTTGCTGTCCTCCTCGGTGCCGATGGTCACACCTAAGGCCTTGTACATGTTCACGATTTCCTGCGATTCCAGGATCTTGTGGTCCATCGCCTTCTCCACGTTCAGGATCTTACCGCGCAGCGGCAGGATGGCCTGATAGTGCGGGTTACGTCCCTGCTTTGCGGAACCGCCTGCGGAATCTCCCTCCACCAGGAACAGCTCGCAGTCTTCGGGTATGCGGCTCTTGCAGGGAGCCAGCTTGCCGGGCAGTCCGGCGCCGCCGAGGCTGGACTTGTTCTGCACGCGCATCTTCGCATTGTAGGCCGCGTGACGCGCCTGTGCAGCCAGCACCACCTTATCGACGATGGTCTTGGCCTGCTTGGGATGCTCCTCCAGGTAATTGCGCAGGGCCTCGCTCACGGCGGTCTGCACCACGCCCATCACCTCGTTGTTGCCGAGTTTGGTCTTGGTCTGACCCTCGAACTGAGGCTCGGCCACCTTGACCGACACCACTGCCGTCAGACCGTCGCGGAAGTCCTCTTTCGACAGCTCTATCTTCAGCTTGTCCAGCAGATGGTTGTCGTCGGCATATTTCTTCAGCGTGGTGGTGAGGCCGCGGCGGAAGCCCGTCAGGTGCGTGCCGCCCTCGATGGTGTTGATGTTGTTGACGTAGGAGTAGATATTCTCGTTGAAGTCGTTGTTGTAGGTCATGGCCACCTCCACAGGCACGCCGTTGCGCTCCGTCTTGAGGTCGATGATGTCCTCGATCAGCGGCTCCTTGCCCTCGTCCAGATACTGCACGAACTCGCGCAGACCGTCCTTGGAGTGGAACACCTCGCGCTTGGGGTTGCCTTCCTCGTCCAACACGCGCAGGTCGGTCAGGGTCAGCGTGATGCCGGCGTTCAGGAACGCCAGGTCGCGCAGACGGTTGGCCAGCGTCTCGTAGTCGTATATGGTCTCCGAGAAGATGGATGCGTCCGGATGGAATATGATGGTTGTACCGGTGCGGTCGGTATCCCCTATGACGCACAGCTGCGAGGTGGGCTTACCGAAGGCGTACTCCTGCATGTGGATCTTGCCGTCGCGGTGGATTTCGGCGCGCAGATAGTCGGAAAGTGCGTTGACGCAGCTCACGCCCACACCGTGGAGACCGCCCGACACCTTGTAGGAACCCTTGTCGAACTTACCGCCGGCGTGCAGCACCGTCAGCACCACCTCCAGGGCCGGCTTGTGCATCTTCTCGTGCATATCCACGGGGATGCCTCGGCCGTTGTCGTCCACACGGATGGAATTATTCTCGGTTATGGTCACCTCGATGTGGGAGGCATAGCCTGCCAGAGCCTCGTCGATGGAGTTGTCCACAACCTCATAGACCAGATGGTGGAGTCCGCGCACCGACGTGTCGCCGATGTACATGGAGGGGCGTTTGCGCACGGCCTCCAGGCCTTCCAGCACCTGGATATTGTCTGCCTGATATTTCTTTCTGACCTCCTGACCTTCGTCCAGGAAATCTTCTGTCTGTTCGTAGTTATCTTCTGCCATTGCTATGTCATTGTGCAGATTGTCATCTGCCTATCACCTTGCAAAGTTACAAAATTTCCGGCACAAAAGCAAGGATTCGGCACCGCGCGCAAAGGCCGCTCGATCGTTATCCGGATATTTGAATCAAAGTCAATTTCAAACGCGGTATTTCATTTTTTGCGACATCAAATATTATGTCGGCATCCAGATTGAAATATCCATGTGAAATATGGTCGCGAAGTCCAATGATTTGTTTCCATTGAGTTTCAGGACTGGCGTCAGACAGATATCCCGGGGCAAGACGATCTATCTTTTTTATACCTTCTCCTATCGCCTGGATCATCATGCAGGTTGCGGCCATTTTTTCCATTCCTTCCGGAGATGACGGATATTCATTGGCCGTTGATATTCTTTCATTCCATGACATGATCATGTCGCATGCATGAATCAATTGTCTCATTATATGAGAGATCAGACTTTTACGCGAATATTCTGATTCCATCCCTATTGATTTCGTCAGCAAGGTAAGGATCAAGCTGAGCATGTTTACGGACTATATCAACCGATCGGCCCAACAGATTTTGCAGATATTGTTTCAGAGCGACAATGTTCAATGCCTTGGGTGGCATGTCGACAAATAAATCGACATCGCTGTCATTCAGATCTTCGCCTCTTGCAACTGACCCGAACAGGGTAAGCGACCTCACTCCATACATCGAGCGGATGTATGGAGATGCCTTGGTCAATAAATCTATATATATTCGTTTTCGGCTCATTACAATAGAATTCATGACTTCTAATGCCAAAGTTAAGTAAAAAATTGAAATTTACAAAAACAGCTTAGGGTCTTTTGGAGGGCCTTTTGGACGCGGCCAGGGGGGGTCACACACTGATTTGCCCCTTGATGGCGGGCCAGGGGTCATAGCCCGACAGGGTGAAATCCTCGTAACGGAAGTCCAGGATGTCGCTCACGTCGGGGTTCAGGGTCATGACGGGCAACGGCCTGGGGGTGCGGCTCAACTGCTCCTTCACCTGGTCCAGATGGTTCAGATAGATGTGCGCGTCGCCAAGGGTGTGGATGAACTCGCCGGGCAGCAGACCGGCGCACTGGGCCATCATCATGGTCAGCAGCGCATAGCTCGCTATGTTGAAGGGCACGCCTAAGAACGAGTCGGCGCTGCGCTGATACAGCTGGCAGCTCAGTTTGCCGTCGGCCACGTAGAACTGGAAGAAGGCGTGACACGGCGGCAGGTTCATGTTGGGCAGGTCGGCCACGTTCCATGCCGACACGATGATGCGGCGCGAGTCGGGGTTGTGCCTAATGTCGTCCAGGGCCTGGCGTATCTGGTCGATGTGGCCGCCGTTATAGTCGGGCCACGAACGCCACTGATAGCCGTAGATATGGCCCAGACCGCCGTCGGGGTCGGCCCATTCGTTCCATATACGCACGCCGTGCTCCTGCAGGTATTTCACGTTCGTGTCCCCCTGCAGGAACCACAGCAGCTCGTATATGATGCTCTTGAGGTGCACTTTCTTGGTGGTGAGCAGCGGGAAGCCCTGCTGCAGGTCGAACCGCATCTGGTAGCCGAACGTCGACAGCGTGCCGGTGCCGGTGCGGTCCTCCTTCTTTACGCCCGTCTCCAGGATGTGGCGCAACAGGTCCAGGTATTGTTTCATGATGTTAAGTCTGTGTATCGGGTTATAGAATAATCTTGTGCGGCTTCTGTCCCGGTGCGGTGATGATATAGACTCCGCGGGGAACCGGGATGACGTCGCCGTGGCTTACGGTGCCGCGAAGGTACACGTTGCCCTGCACGTCGGATATGGTCACGCCCTCCACGTCGTTGCCGTCGCCGGTCAGGAACAGTATTCCCTCGGAGTCGGCGAATACGCGGTACGGCACGCCGTATTCAATGGCGTTCACGCCGCTTGCGCCCACATAGATGGTGTTGCTCTCAGGCGACACGATTCCGAGGCGGGTATATGTGACTGTATAGGTTTCGGCCACGCCCGGGTCGCGGTCCGACATCAGCAGCGAGGTCTCGCCGGTCTCGTACGTTTCCGTCTCCTGGTTGTCGCCGTTGTAGCGCACGCGTGTCACGGTGTAATAGTCGGCAATGCCGTCGGCCGGGTTCCAGTTGGCCACATAGCTGTTGGTCGTCACGTCAGTGGCCTCCAGCGCGGTGAGAGCGGTGAGTTCAGGCACAGGCAGCGCCTCCCCTTTCAGCGTGATTGCCACGGACCCTTCCAGACCGCCGTCGTACAGCGTCAGTTTGGCCTCATGCGGGCCGGTCTCCTGAGGCAGATAGGTGATGTCGAGCATATATCCGCCGGCGCCGTTCAGCGTGGACGCCGGAATCTCGCTTACATCCAGGCGGAACAAACTGCGGTCGGCGCCCACCACGCGCACCGACAGCGGCGAGGTGAAGTTGGACCCCTCGATGCTCAACGCGCGGGTCACGGCGTGGCCCACGGCGGCCTGTCCGAAGTCCATCTCCGAGCCGTTAACGGGATTGGTCAGCTCCGGGTCGCCCGTGATAGGCGGCGTCGGATCCGTCGATTCCTGGTCGGCTATGATGAACGTCTCATTGGTGCGCACTCCCCATATATACTCGGCCAGCTCGGGGAAGTCGACGAAGGGATTGCGGTTGCCCTGGTATTGCTCCACCAGGTTGTTGCGGTCTATCTCCTTCTGCGACACCTTGTCCTCGCGCGCCCACTGCAGCAGCATGTTCATGGCCCAGTTGGTCAGCGTGGGATAGGATTCCTTGCGGAACATATAGTTTATAACCCAGTTTATGTCCGGGTATACGCAGGCCATGTAGAACATGGAGCGGGCGAAGTCGCCCTTATACTCGTCTGCCGGCTCGAACACGCGCGACGAACCGCCGCCATAGCCGTTTTTCGGGGTTCCTACCTTGCTGACGCCGTTGTCGAATGTCACGGTCTGACAGGGGCCGAACGAATAGTTCAGCTTCGCCTGGTTGGCCGCGCCGTTGCTGGGATACAGGTTCCACAGGTCGGAATATGCGGGCGTGTATTCCACGTCGCCGTTCTGCTTCCACCACGATTTGGGCACCGAGTGCTCGCGCTGCATCTTGTAGCCCGAAAAGCTCTGAAAGGCATTCTGTCCGGAACGTATCAGGCATAACTCGTCGGAATACATGTCCCACCATCGTTTGCAGCCGTCCACCAATTCGGGATACACGTCGGTGTACTGCCAGTAACCGGGAAGCTGGCTGTACGTAAGCGTCTGGTGGTTCTGCACGCATTGCTTCACGGCCGACTTCAGTTCCTCTTTTTTCTTGCCGTCCATCTGATTGTAATAGCCCGGCCTATAGACGGCGTCGAGCGAGAACACCGCGCCGACAAGCAGCGATATGAGTAGGAATCTTTTCATAGTCTTTTATTCTAAAAATGCCGCCGAAGCAATTGTATATACGCTTCGGCGGCATCAGGTTATTTCTTAATATCAGCGAGCCTGAACCTTTACGTTCTTAACCTCCCACTGATCGGCGCCATCCGTGCTGGACGCATATTTGAAGGCCAGCTGTATCTTCTTACCGGCGAACGCACTGATGTCGATATCGCCTGAATTAACAAAGTTCCAGCTGCCAGCCGTAGGCCAAGTCGGAATATCCAGTTCTGTCCATTCCGTTGTTCCGGATTCGCGAACTGCGAACTTACACAATGTCCGCAGTGTGGTCTGGAACCTGGCGGCGTGGTCGAAGCTGACCTTGGCCTCCAGCTTCGTAGTCAGATCTATTTCCGGACTGACGGCATACGACAGCGCCTCATAGTTCTTACCTCCCACGTATGCACTGCCGTTCAGATAATATGCATCATTGAAGCTACGCCATGACCAAATACCGGTCAAAGGTGAATTCATGACAACATTATCGATAGCCCAGTCGAATGAAGATGATGTCTGAAGCAGTCCGCTCCATACTTCCGTGAAGTCGCCGGTGGGCACCTTTATGTCCACACCCTCGATGGCGAAGGTTCCGATGGTGCCGGGGCAGTCGTTCATACCGATGGTGCCTAAGTATGTGCTTACCGTACCGAGTACCGAGAGCTTTTTCTTATAAACGTCGGGGTTGTCTATAAGGTTAGCGTAACGGCGCAGCATCGAACCTTGGGTCAGGTCGACGGTGACGCACTTCGACAGGTCGGTGCAGTCGGGATCGTCGGCTATCAGGACATTATTATCCAGCTCGGCGTCCTTGCCGAATATCACCTTGTCGGCGGCAGTAGCAGTCTCGCCGGCCTTGACTGAACCCACAATATAACCGGCTGCCCAGCCTTTGCGCATATTGTAGTTGCCGCTACGAAGATCTTTTACTGTAAATGGAACTGAATCTGATCCCTTATTGCTAATCATAACGTCAAGGGTATCGCGCAGGGTCAGCTGCCACGAGTCGCCGTAGTAGCCCAGGATGCCGCGCACGTTGCCCGTGCCGACAGGGAGGGTATCGTTATAGAAGTTGCTGTAACCCGAGTTACGCACTGCGATAGAGTCGCCGGCCTCGTTCTTCAGGTAACGCGACACGGTTTCCTGCTTGGGCGCGTATGTGAGCTTGCCGGCGCCGGAGAAGCTGACATTACGTATCTCCACTAACTGGCTCTGCAGTCTGATCAGGTCGCCCTGCGAGATAGGCAGCGTGAGCGAGATGCAGTACATGTTGTCGGCGGGCCACTGCTCGTCGTATGTCACAAGTTTGGTGTCGGGATTGGGCAGGCCCGTTTTCTGGGCGTGTCCCAGCCAGTTGTCGTAGGCCATGAATCCCAACTGCGGCGCTCCGTCGTAAGGATCGCCGGGAGCGCCCACCTGCTGCAGGCCGCGGTAGTAACCGATGTAGAGGCCGGTCATGTCTACCACCACTTCCTGACCCAGACGGTAGCTGGTGTACATGCTGCCCTGGCGTATTGAGAACGTCAGCGCAGCGGTCTCGTCCTGCACCACCAGGTTCTGGTAGATATTGCCCGAGGCGTCCGACGACACCACGCGGCCGTGGATTATGTAGTGCGAGCCATCCTCCTTGGTGCCTACAAGCTCCGTCTTGTTCTGGAACTCGGTCTTGAGTTCGGCGATGGTCATGTTAGGCTGGATGGTAGCCTCCGGCACCTGGAGATCCGGCGTGTCCATGTCGGCCTGGCAGGCGGTCATGCCCGCAGCCAACGCCAGCGCCCCGATACCGAGTGTGATTATCATATATCTTTTCATCTTCATGCTTATTTAGACTTACCGGTGATTTTGAGATTACGTATTTCCCAGGAGTCGGCGGCGCTTGCCGTGGAGGCATATTTGAAGCCGACCTCTATCTTCTTGTCCTCGAAAGCCGAGAGGTCTATCTCGCCCGACTTGGCGAAGTTCCAGTTTCCGGCCGTCGGCCAGTTGGGAATGGTCAGCTCGGTCCAGTCTGTCGTGCCGGCCTCGCGAACCACTAACTTGCACAGCTGCCTTATGTTGCGCTGATAGTTGGCGGCGTGTTCGAACTCCAGCGTGAGGTTGGTCTTGCCGGTCAGGTCGATTTCGGGCGAGATGGCGTATGCCAGAGCCTCGTGTGCTCCGTTAACGAATGCCGTACCGTACAGGTAGTGTCCTCCGTTGCGCTCGGTCCAGCTCCATACGGAAGTAAGGCCCCCCAGGTTGATGTTGTCGTATGTCCAGTTGATGCTGGAGGCCGCGCCGTCAAGGCCGGTGTATATCACCTCGGGAGCACCGCCTATGTTCACGTTGTCCAGACAGTAAGCTGTGCAGTTGCGGGCACCGTGAGCGCTGTAATAGCGCCATGCTATCTTGATGTCGCCGCTCAGCTCCGACAGGTCGATCTTGGATGTCACCCAGTCGCTGTAACCGTCGGCGGGTGCCTCGGGGATGTCGGCGTCGAGTTTACGTGCCGGCTCGCCGTCCTGCATCAGCCATACCTCCAGGGTGGAGTCGTCGGCCTTGTATCCGGCGCGCAAGCTGAACGACGCTGTCTTCTCCACGCTCTGGTCCAGGTCGACCGCCGGACTTACCAGCCAGTCCTCGTACGGGCCGCCGTTGGCCGTGGCGTTATATGCGCTGGCCACGATGTAATTGTTGTTGCCGTTCTGGGCGATGCCCCAGCCCAACACGTTGCCGCTTACGGTCAGCACCTTCCAGCCCTCGGCCTTATAGGTGTTCAGGTCGGTCGACGTGTCGAAACCCTGCCACAGATAGCGCACGGCGGGAACATCGGTGTTGACAGGTTCCTTCCCCTTGTCGCCCCATTCATAGTCCGAAACGGAGCGGATGCCGTAGACGCCGCAGTATTTGGAGCCGGTGGTGCCGCGCAGGGTCACGAGCTTGTACAGGTTGTCGGGATGGTCCTTAAGGTTCAGTGCGGTGCGTACGGGTCCGCTGGGGAGCTGCACGCTGGCGCATTCCTCCCAGGTCAGCGGGTTCTCGTCGGTAATGGTTTCGGGATCACGGGAGGTGATCAGCATGTTGGTGGCCACGGTGCAGGGTTTGTCGGCCGTAGGCACGCCGAATGTGGCGTCCGACAGCACGTTGCTGACGTTGGTGTTGATGTATCCGGCTATGTATCCTGTCACCCACGGCTCGGCGATGGAGTCATTGACGAATCCGGTCAGCGCCTGCGCCGCCGTCATCGGGACTTCCCAGGTGCCGAGTCCGATGGTGCCGCCGTCGGGCGTCGGGATGGGCGGCTCGGCCAGCTCGTCGTTGCACGACACAAGGCCCATGCCTGCCAACAGAGCCATCGTATATATGATCTTGCTTATTTTCATTGTCTTATATGTTTATGGTCGGTTCCTTAGAAGCGGATGCCCACGTTGAAGAACACGCGTATGCCCTGGGCGTACCAGATCTTGTTGGGGAATTTGTTCACGTCATAGTTGGTATAGTCGAACTTACCTTCCTGCCAGCCGCCGGTCTGGATGTTGCGGTTGTTCAGCAGGTTGTTCACACTGAGGTTGAAGTTCAGCGAACCGAACTTCGTGTATATCAGCTTGCCCACCGACAGGTTGACCACCCATTCGGAGTTCAGTTTGTCCTGATGTGCGATGGCGTCGCGGCGGCTGATGTAGTCGGCCTCCGACGAGCAGAATTTCCACAGGTCGGGCATCTCCTCGTGGCGTGCGGGCGAGATCTCGAACCATGTGTCGCCGAACCACTGGGCGTTGGCCTCGAAGAACCACTGCTTGATGTTGTAGTTCACTCCTATGGAGTAAACCTGCTGCGGCGTGCCACCGATGCGGTAGTTCTTATAGTAAAGCTTCTTCTCGATATCGGCTTCCGAACCATTCTCGTAGCTGCGGATACCCATCGGGTTGTTCTTGTACTGATAGCGTGCGTATGTGCCGGCGAAAGTAACCGACAGGTTGCTCAGTATCTTGTACTCCATACCAAGCTCGATACCCTTGTATTCGGTCTCCATGCCGCTGATGGCGTAGTTCATGAAGGAGTTGGCCTGATAGTCGTAGAAGTTGGAGCGTTTCAGGCCGTCCCAGTTGTGGGTGATGAATCCGGTGAGGCTACCGCGGAAGTTCTTGTAGTTCCACGTGTAGGAGAGGTCGGCGCTGATGTATTTCTCGGTCTCGAGGTTCTTCACGGCGTCGTCCTTGGTGCGGGGCGACACGTATGCGTCGTAGGGCAGCGGAGCGCGGTTGCCGAGTCCGAAGTGGGCCGTGATGTAGTTGCGTCCGTCTATCTTGTAGGTCACGCCGGCCTTGAGGGCGCCGGTGTTGAATGTGTGAGTCTTGCCGTTGCCGTAGGAATTCTCGGGGGCGCGGCCGTTCTGCATGTTACCGTGACGCATGAAGCTGATCAGGTTATACTCCAGCGCGTAGTTCACGTTGAAGTGCTGGGTGTTGATCTGGTTCTGCACCCACAGGCGGCCGTGGTAGTTGTGGATGTTATAGTCGTAACCGAACACATCGCCTTTGCCCACCTTGCGGTTGGGGTTGCGCATATCGTTCTGCATGATGTTGACGTCGCCGGCGAAGTCACGCTCGGAGAAGTTGTCGACATCGCGCCAGAACTCGCCGCCCAACAGGTCGCGCACGGTCTTGTAGTAATGGCCGTTGGTATAGTCGAAGCTGAGACCGCCCTGCAGCGTCATGATGTCGCTGAGACGGTAATCCAGATATGAGTTCAGCATCCACTGCGTGAAGTTGCTGTGACGGTCCTCTAAGATATAGCTGGACTGTCCGCGCAGTTCCGGGTCGCGGTCATACTGGATGCAGTTCATCAGGTTGGTCTGATAGATGTTGTCCCAGTTGATCTGACGGTGGGCCTTGTCGCCGCCCCACCAGTCGGTCACATACTGCTGCTGTGCGAGCTGTGCGGCGAACAGGTCGGGCTCCAGGTCGCGGTCGGCCGTCGGCTTATAGTAGCTGGGCAGGTTGCGGTAATAGTCAGGCTTGGGGTCCGGAGCCATATAGAACTGAATGGCGGAGCTTGAATAGTTGGAGCTGCGGAATCCGGCGCCGGTGTTGAGCTGAACGCCCATCTTGGGTTTCCATATCCAGTTTACCAGCACGGTGGGGTCGAAGCTCTCCACGATACGCGAGCTTTTCTTCTTGCCGTTCAGGTAACCCCAGCTGGGGTTGTACAGGTTTGAGCCGGCCAGGTCGTAAGCCTCCTGCGTGGCGGCGGCGTTGGTGGCGCGCTGTGTGGGCGCTCCCCATGTGGAGATGTTGAGGCTGTGCTTGTCGTTGAACACCTTCTGCAACGACAGAAAGTAACCGAAGCTGTTGTAGAACGTACCCTCGATCACGCCCTCCGGAGCGTAACGGCCTATGATGGAAGCTGTGAACGCCCAGCCGTGCTTGTTGAGTCCGGTGGAATACTGCAGCATGGCGCGCAGCATGTAGTTGGAGTTGGTGTACGACAGGTTTCCGCGCCATCCGGGGGCGAACTGCGAGGCGTAGGTGGTGATGTTGGTGGCACCGCCTATGTCGCCGAAGCCGTAGGCCGCGGCCGACATGCCGAGGTCGGTGGTGCGCGAACGGAACGCGCTGGACGTCATGCCGCCGAACTGCGAGTAGTTGAAGCGGCCGCGCATCGCGTCGTTGAAGTTGAAGCCGTTCACGTAACCCGACTGCCACTGCTGCTCGTAGCCACGCAGCCTGAAGCGCATGGTGCTGAACTTATAGTTGGCGGCCTGGTAATAAACATCGTCCGTGGCTCCCTGGATGGTACCGATGTTCTGGCTCAGACCCTCGTCGTCCAGAAGGTCCTCCTCATTGAAAAGATAATTCTCGGAATCGAGGGCCGGGGCGTCGAATCCGGCGGGCGTCAGCTTGATGTCGCCCAGGTTGCTCACCATGCCGGCCACTATGTTCACGTCCACGTATGCATCCTCGTAGCCGGAGGCTATGATTTCCAGCACATCCTTGCCCTGCTGGGCGTTGGAGATGGTGAACACGCCGTCCGAGCCGCTGGTCACGAAGAGAGCCTGGTCGCTCAACACCACATTGGCGTTGCCCACCGGCGCGCCGCTCTTGGCGTCCACCAGCGTGCCCTTGACTCCCGTGGCCGCCATCCCCTGGAATGCCAGGGCAATCAGCAGCGATATTGTCAGTCTTGTTCGCATGTTATTGTTAGGCATCGTTCCTTAAAAAATATATACGCCAG
>ENA-UERG01001203-UERG01001203.1-human-gut-metagenome-genome-assembly--contig:-NODE-1203-length-22585-cov-19.340501_pt1 | contig 22585 bp, 20 predicted proteins | sample MGYA00242954_ERZ507954 | MGnify/ENA primary metagenome ERZ507954 (study PRJEB26167, sample SAMN06115478) | human gut metagenome | host: Homo sapiens | place: China:Sichuan | collected 2015-01-21... | reverse complement strand
TACGAAAACGCCAAGAAGAACGCCGTGGCCACCAAGATCACCGACACGGCGGTGGAGACGCTGAAGCGCTCCATCAGTGAAAACTATCTGGAGGTGGTCATCGACGGCATCATGGAGCAGAGCAATCTGCTGGCGGCGGACCTGACCGCCGACGATCCGGAGGCCGCTGTGAAGGGCGTGCTGTACCAGGCCCAGGACCTGCTGCACGCCTGCGGGCGGATGATGGATGCCTTTGAGGCGGCGGGCGGCAGCGGCGTGTCGGAGAGCAGCGCGGCGGCGCTGGAGGCGGCCGTGGCGAGTATCAACAAGAACCTGCCGGACGGCTCACAGCTGCAGCAGACGGCAGCGGAGATACAGATGCGGCTGAACACGGCCCTGGCCCGGGTGCAACGGGCGCTGGACCGGCTGAACAGCGCCATTGAGAACGCGCCGGAGTTGCCGTCGGCACAGCAGCAGCTGCGAGATGCGGCGGCGCAGCTGGAAAAGGCGGCGGCCACGCTGGAAACGTGGGCGGCGGGACTGGAGGCCTCCGGCACAGAGGCGGGCAAGACCCAGGCGGAGGCGGCGCGGCAGACGGCGGCGGAGTGCCGCAAGACAGCAAAGCAGCTGCGGGCATTGGCGGAGAGTCCGGATTCTGCCGACCTGCTGGCGGACTGCGACGCGCTGGTGAAGTCCCTGCGGACGATGGTGGATAAGATCCCCGTGACTTCAAAGGCGCTGCAAAAGGAACTGGACACCGTGGCCGGTCAGGTGGCGGACACCATGGAGGGCATGGCCGCGCTGGCCGGGGACGCCAAGGCCATGAAGACCGCGCTGGCGGAGACCGCTGACGCTGTGGGCGACACCATGGCGCTGCTGCGGCCGGCTACGGAGAAGCTGCTGACCTCGCTGGAGAGCACCATAGACGACCTGGAGGGGCTGACCACAGACGAATACATGGATACGCTGGTGAATATCCTGGGCGGCGACCCGGCGGTGTACGGCCAGTATTTTCCGGAAATGGTGCAGACCAGCGTGAATGCGGTGTATCCCATCGCCAACTACGGCTCGGCCATGACGCCGTTCTACACGGTGCTGGCCATCTGGGTGGGCGGCGTGATATTGTCGTCCCTCATCAAGATACACGCCCGGACGGAGGGCCTGATCGACCCGAAGCCGGCGGAGCTGTACTTCGGGCGGTACTTGTTCTTTTTCGTGCTGAGCCAGATACAGGCGGCGGTCATCGTCACCGGCGACCTGTACATACTGAAGGTCCAGTGCCTGCACCCGGGGATGCTGTATCTCACGGGCGCGCTGACGGCCTTCACATTCAGCCTGCTGATCTATTCGCTGGCGCTGTCCTTCGGCGACGTGGGCAAGGCCATCGTGGTGGTCATCATGGTCATGCAGATCGCAGGCTCCTCCGGCACGTTCCCCATCGAGCTGCTGCCGGCCATCTATCAGAAGATCTATCGCTTCTTCCCCTTCCCCTATGCCATCGACGCTATGCGCGAGTGCATCTGCGGGATGTACGGGAATTACTACTGGCAGCAGATCGGTTTCCTGCTGCTGTTCGCCGCGGCGGCGCTGCTGATCGGCCTGCTGGTGCGGCGGCCCTTCATGGGACTGAACCACTTTATGGAGGAGAAGCTGGAGGAGACGGAGCTGCTGTGAAAGGAGGTGTTGACCGATGACAAAAGAACGGGACTATCAGGAGTTGTATGACCGCCTGCTGGAGGAGGTCAGCACCCTGCACCGGAACAACCGGCGGCGCATACGCGTCGGTATGCGGATGCTGCTGGCGGTGACGCTGGGTCTGATGCTGCTGATGTTTCTGGCGGAGGGGAACAAGGTGTTCACCCTGATGCTGTGGATACTGTCCATGTTCGCAGTGGCGGCATATCTGATCGCCGTGGAGTACGCGGACTATGAGCTGCAAAAGAAGCTGGAGAACATCACCCAGATGGAGCAGAAGAGCCTGGGCACACTGCTGGAGCTGCCGGAGCTGCCCAAGGTGCCACGGATGGGTCTGCTGCTGCGCCACGGCACCCGGGAGGAACAGGAGACGCCGGAGACGGAGCCTGTGCCGGAGGAGACGCCGGCGGCAGAGGAGATATCCCCGGCACCTGCGGAGGAGACGCCGGTCACAAAGGCACCGGCAGCGCCGGAGCCGGAGGCATATTCCGTGGACGAGATACTGCGGGAGGTGCACGGCGGAGCGCCGCAGGCAGACAACGCGCCGACGCCTGCCGCGCCGGTATACAGCGGCGCGCGGGTGCTGGAACGGCTGCTGGACGACCCGGAGAAGCTGGCGTCCGATCTGGATGCGCTGACCCGGGCGATACAGGGGCTGTCCGACGATCTGCGGCGCGGTGCGGCGGAGAGCCGGGAAGGGCAGGTGGACCGATGAAGAACATCTGGAATATCTTTCGCGCCGACTGGCGGCGGCTGACGGCCAGTGTGGTGGCGGTGGTGGTGCTGCTGGGGTTGTGCCTGGTACCGTGCCTGTACGCCTGGTTCAACATCCTGTCCAACTGGGATCCCTACGGCACGGCGTCCACCAGCCGCATCAGCGTGGCGGTGGCCAGCGAGGACGCGGGCTGCGAGGTGTTGGGCCTGGAGGTGAACATCGGCGCGCTGGTGCTGCAGGGACTGGAGAGCAACGACCAGATGGGCTGGGTGTTCGTGGACAGCCGGGCGGAGGCCCTGGACGGGGTGGAGTCCGGCGACTACTACGCGGCGTTGATCGTGCCGGAGGAATTTACCGAGGATTTTGTGAGCATCCTGTCCGGCGATCTGCGCCACCCGCAGATACAGTATTACGAGAACGAGAAGAAGAACGCCATCGCCCCCAAGATCACCAGCAAGGCCAAGACCGCCGTACAGGAGCAGATCAACACCACGGTCATTGGCAAGGCTGCTGAGGCGCTGACCACGGCGGGCTCCGTGTTCAAGGCCATGGGGCTGGATTCGGAGGCGCTGGCGGACGGCATTATGGACAAGCTGACCGGGGCACGGCAGGAGATGGCGCAGCTGCAGAAGGTGCTGCTGTCGCTGAAGGACGTGATGAACGGGGCGGACGGGCTGCTGACCGCGGCGTCCGTGACCATCGCGGACGCACGGGGAACGGTGGAGGACGCTGATGCGGCGGCGGGCAGCACGGTGCAGCTTATCAGCACGGGCCTGAGCGCGGCGGACACGGCGTACAGCGACCTGCTGACAGTGCTGAACAACACGGATAAGGTACTGGGCGACATCGAGGATGCCCTGCGGAGTATGGATACCTCTGCCGCCGACGAAGCGCTGAAGGCGGACCTGCACCGGAAGATACAGGCGGCCATCGCCGCGCTGGAGGACCAGCTGGCGGCCGCCGAGGACGAGGCCGTGAAGGCACAGCTGGAGACGGCTATTGCCGATCTGGAGGCGCTGGACGCACTGGTGGATACGCTGGAGCCGTCGGCCCTGCAGGGACCGGTGCTGGATATGCTGCATCAGGTGCGGCAGGAGCTGCTGGCGGCGGCGGTGCAGACCAATAAGGAGGTCAACGAATATCTGCACACCACCGGGGCACAGGCTCAGACCACGCTGCGGTCCGTCCAGCAGCTGCTGGGGGCCGTGGGCGGCAGCCTGGGGGAGGTGTCCGGCACGCTGGACAGCTACGCCGATGCCATGACCACCGTGCAGCCTACGCTGGACGCGGGCATCACCCTGGCCAACACGGTGGAGACGTATCTGGCGGACATCGAGGACGATGTGCGCCGGGTGACGGAGAGCGAAGCCTTCAAACGCTTTACAGAGCTGATGGAGAGCAGCGACGCCGACAGCATGGCGGACTACCTCAGCTCGCCGGTGCAGCTGAACACGGAGATCATCTATGAGATCAAGGACTACGGCGCGGCCATGTCGCCCTACTACGTCATGCTGGCGCTGTTTGTAGGCAGCCTGCTGACCGCCGTGATGCTGAAGGTACCGGTGACCCAGCCGGAGTTTGCCGGGTGCCGGGCCGTGGAGCGGTATTTCGGGCGGTTCGCCACCTTCTTCCTGATGGCCATGGCCCAGGCGCTGGTGACGGCCTTCGGGTGCCTGTACTTCGTGGGGATGGAGACGGCGGAGCCGGCGCTGTTCGTGCTGGCCTGCTGTCTGTGCTCGCTGAACTTTGCCAGCATGAACTACGCGCTGGTGTACGCTCTGGACAACGTGGGTATGGCGTTGTCGGTCGTTATCATGGTCATTCAGGTGGCCGGGTCCGGCGGCTCATACCCGGTACACGTGCTGCCGCAGCTGTTCCAGACACTGTATCCCTTCATGCCCTTCCACTACGGCATGGATATGATCCGGGAGACGGTGGGCGGTATGTACGGCGACACATACCTGCGCTGCGCGCTGGTGCTGCTGGGCATGTGCGCGCTGTTCACGGTGTTCGGCCTGCTGGTATATTACCCGGCCCGAAGACTGAACGCGGCTATCGCTGCCAGCAAGGAAAAGTCCGGTATCATGTAAACAGAGAGTGCCCCCCGCAGGCCCATGGGCCTGGGGGGGCACTTATGCTGTCGAAGCCATGAAAAAAAGTTATGCCCCCTTGCTTTTTGCCGTTTAAGGCAAAAAAGCGGGGACGTTTTTGTGCAGGGTGGAGAAAAGTTCGCACGGCGAGAATTTCCCCTCTTTTGCTGTTGCAAGGCGGGCGGGCCTATGGTACAGTACGGGTGGAGTGTTAGAAAATTAACAGGCAAAGCGACACGGCGTTCAACACGTTTTAGGAGGAGAGAGCATGAGATCGGAACAGGAGAAAACGGTGGCCATCGTCCGGGCCCACGGCTGCGACAGCGCGAGACTCATCGCCATTTTGCAGGAGATACAGGCGTCGGAGAACTACCTGAGCCAGGAGAATATGGAGCTGGTGGCGGATATGCTCCACATTGGCGTGTCCAAGGTGTACAGCGTGGCTACGTTCTATGAGAATTTCTCGCTGGAGCCTAAGGGCAAGCATATTATCAAGGTGTGTGACGGCACGGCCTGTCATGTGCGGAAGTCCGGCCCCATCTATGATGCGCTGTATGAGTATCTGGGGCTGGAGGGTAAGCGCAAGACCAGCGCCGACGCCATGTTTACATTGGAGACGGTGGCCTGCCTGGGCGCCTGCGGTCTGGCACCCACGATGACCATTGACGGTGAGGTGTTCGCCAAGATGACGCCGGAGGCGGCCATTGGCGAGCTGGAGGCCATCAGAGGAAGGGAGGCGGCGGTATGAGCAAGCTGACGCGAAGCGGGTTCCATGCGCTGCATACACAGGCGGCAGAGCTGATGGAGCAGAGCCGGGGCAGGCTGAATGTGCTGGTGTGCGCCGGTACGGGCTGTATCGCCAGCGGCGCCATGAAGGTATACGATTACCTGCGAACCACATGCCAGTCCCGCGGCATTCCGGTGGCGGTATGTCTGAAGGACGAGGCCGGTAAGGAGGGAATCCACCTGAAGAAGTCCGGCTGCCATGGCTTCTGCGAGATCGGCCCGCTGGTGTGCATCGAGCCGCTGGACATTCTCTATGCCCATGTGAAGGTGGAGGACTGCGACGAGATCATCGAAAAGACGATCCTGGGCGGCGAGGTCATTGAGCGGCTGCTGTATACCCAGAACGGTGTGTCCTATCAGCGCCGGGATGACATTCCCTTTTACAAAAACCAGCATCGGGTGGTGCTGAAGAACAGCGGCAAGTCCGACGCGGAGGATATGACGGAGTATCTGGCGCTGGGCGGCTATACCGCCTTTGAAAAGGCACTGTTCACCATGACCGGTGAGGAGATATGCAGGGAGATCGCCAATTCCGGACTGCGTGGGCGCGGTGGCGGCGGCTTCCCGGCGGGGCGCAAGTGGGAGAGCGTGCGGCGCCACACGGAGGAGCCGGTGAAGTACATCGTGTGCAACGGCGACGAGGGTGACCCCGGCGCGTTCATGGATCAGGGCGTGATGGAGGGCAACCCCCATTCCGTGCTGGAGGGTATGATGATCGCCGGTGTGGCCACCGGCGCGACGGAGGGCTACATTTACGTCCGCGCCGAGTATCCGCTGGCGGTGAAGCGTTTGCAGGTGGCGATCGACAAGGCTGCGGCGGCCGGACTGCTGGGCGACGACATCATGGGCAGCGGGTTCAGCTTCCATATCCACATCAACCGCGGCGCCGGCGCCTTCGTCTGCGGTGAGGGCAGCGCCCTGACCGCCTCCATCGAGGGCAAGCGAGGTATGCCCCGGGTAAAGCCGCCCCGGACGGTAGACCAGGGACTGTGGGAAAAGCCCACGGTGCTGAACAATGTGGAGACGTTCGCCAACGTGCCGGGCATCATCAATAAGGGTGCGGCGTGGTACCGGAGCATCGGCACCGAGGGCAGCGCCGGTACCAAGACATTTGCTTTGACGGGCAACGTGGTGAATACGGGACTGGTGGAGGTGCCTATGGGCGCCACCCTGCGGGAGATCATCTTCGACATCGGCGGCGGTATCCCGGACGGCAAGAAGTTCAAGGCCGTGCAGATCGGCGGGCCTTCCGGTGGATGTCTGACCGAGGAGCATCTGGACTACCCTATGGACTTCGACTCGCTGAAGAAGCTGGGGGCCATTATCGGCTCCGGCGGCCTGGTGGTCATGGACGAGGACACCTGCATGGTGGAGGTGGCACGGTTCTTTATGCACTTTACCCAGAACGAGAGCTGCGGCAAGTGCACCCCCTGCCGGGAGGGCACAAAGCGTATGCTGGAGACGCTGGAGCGCATCATCAATAACGAGGGGAGTCTGGCCGATCTGGATCTGCTGGAGTCTCTTAGCGATACCATCACGGACACGGCCCTGTGCGGCCTGGGGCAGACGGCCTGCAAGCCGGTGATGTCCACCCTGCGGAACTTCCGGCAGGATTATCTGCGCCATGTGGTGGATCACCACTGTCCCATCTGCAACGGGCGCAAACGCCGGTTGGAGATCAAACCGGAGCTGTGCAAGGGCTGCGGCAAGTGCGCGCGGAACTGTCCCATGGAGGCCATCTCCGGGCAGCCCCGTATGCCCTACGTCATTGACAACGAGAAGTGCATCCACTGCGGCGCTTGCTGGGGCGCGTGCCCCTTCGGCGCGATCGACGCCATTGAGGAGGAGTGAGCCATGGCAAAGGGAATTATGGTCATCGACGGGCAGCGGGTGCCCTTTGACGGCGAGCGCAACGTGCTGGCGGTCATCCGCAAGGCGGGTATCGACATCCCCACGTTCTGCTATTACTCCGACCTGTCCGTTCACGGCGCGTGCCGTATGTGCATCGTGGAGGACGTAAAGACCGGGAAGATCGACGCCTCCTGCTCCATGGAGCCCCGGGACGGCATGGAGATCAGGACCAATACCGCCCGGCTGCTGAGGCACCGGCGGATGATACTGGAGCTGCTGCTGGCGGCCCATGACTGCTCCTGCACTACCTGTGCCAAAAGCGGCAACTGCCGATTGCAGGAGCTGGCCCAGCGCTTTGGCGTGCGGCATATCCGTTTCCCCAACAATAAGCCCCGGTACGAGAAGGATTACACCAGCTACGCGGTGTTCCGGGACCCCAACAAGTGCATCCTGTGCGGCGACTGCGTGCGGGTGTGCGAGGAGCTGCAGGGACAGGGCATTCTGAACTTTGCCTTCCGGGGCAGCGAGCTGCAGGTGATGCCGGCCTTTGACAAAAAGCTGGGCGAGACGAAGTGCGTGGGCTGCGGCCAGTGCGCCGCCGTGTGCACCACCGGCGCTATCACCGTTAACGATCAGATCGGCACCGCGTGGGCGGCCATCCACGACCCGAAGAAGCGTGTGGTGGTGCAGATCGCGCCGGCCGTCCGTGTGGCGGTGGGTGAGGCCTTTGGCATTCCGGCAGGTGTGAACGTCATTGACAAGATGACCACGGCGCTGAAGCTCATGGGTGTGGACGAGGTGTACGACACCAACTTCGGCGCGGATATGACCACCATACTGGAGGCGGAGGAATTTTTGCAGCGGCTGAAAAACGGCGGGCCGTTCCCCATGTTCACCAGCTGCTGTCCCGCCTGGGTGCGGTATCTGGAGTTCAACGCCCCTAAGTATCTGAAGCATATCTCCACCTGCAAATCGCCCATGGAGATGTTCGCGGCGGTCATTCGTGACAAATACGCCGAAAAGGATGCCACCGACGGGCGGACTACCTACAACATCGCCATTATGCCCTGCACTGCCAAGAAGATGGAGGCGGCGCGGCCGGAGTTCGTCCATAACGGTCGGCCGGATGTGGATCTGGTGCTGACTACCCGGGAGCTGGTGGACATGATGCGTGAGACGGGCGTGCAGCTGGACGAGCTGGAGCTGGAGTCCCCGGACCTGCCCTTCGGTTTGGGCAGCGGCGCGGCGGTGATCTACGGCGTCACCGGCGGTGTGGCCGAGGCGGTGGTGCGTCACTGCCTGCCGGACAAGAGCAAGAATGCGCTGCGGGCCGTCCGTGTCACCGATCTGCGGGGAGACGGATCCATCCGCCATGTGGAACTGAACGTGGACGGGCAGGAGCTGCGTATCGCCGTGGTCAACGGGCTGATCCACGCCAAGGAGCTGATGGCGGATATCGAAGCGGGCAAGTGCTTCTACCACCTGATAGAGGTCATGACCTGTCAGGGCGGCTGCGTGGGCGGCGCGGGACAGCCCTACGGGCTGAGCAACGTGAAGAAGAAGCGGGGCGAGGGACTGTATGCCGCCGATGCCTCCGCTATGTTCAAGCGGGCGGAGAAAAACCCCATCGTCACGTCTTTACTCAGGGAGTACGGCGAGGAAAAGTGTCACGCGCTGCTGCACGTGCACTACGGAGAATAAAAAAGCAGCCCCCCGGCTCACACCGGGGGCTGCGGGTAAAGAAAGAGCATGGCCCCGCCGGGGCCATGCTCTTAGCTTGCCTTTTTATCCAGAATATACACGGTGACGTTTCGGCGGCCCCAGGAGTAGCAGTCCGCCTTGGTGGGGAACCACAGGTCCACGATGTTGCCCTTGATGGCGCCGCCGCAGTCCAGGGCGGTGCCCATGCCGTAGACACGGCGGCCGTTGGTGGTCTGGATGAACATTTTGGTGTAGTAGGGGATCACCTTGGGGTCTACGGCCACGGTGCCCACGCCCACTGCGGCACCCACCGCCGTGGTCCAGGCCGCGCCGCCGTCGCCGCCGCTGTAGTAGGCGGTGGAGGAGCAGAGCATCACCTTGTTATAGGTCATGGTGTCGCCGGAGGCGAACAGCAGGTAGCCGCCCTCGCCCACCTCGTTGGGGAAGTCTTTTTCGATGGTGTCGCCCTCCTCCACCTCGTAGACGCGGGTGCCGTAGCGCACCAGCTCCGCGTGTGAGGTGTCGTGGCTGGCACCGATATACTTGGTAGATACTACCTCACCGCTGACCACAGTGTCCTCATACGTCTCCACGATCTGGCCGGGGATACCCTTGCGGATGATCTCCTCGGTGCCCTTGTCCATCAGGGGATCCGGTGAGCGAAGGATCTTGTAGTCTGTCTCCACAGTGACATAGTGCTGGTAGGTCAGCGTATCGCTGATGCGGATGGCGGGGTCCTCGCCGGCGACATTCAGCTCCACCATCTCGTCCTCACCCAGACGGATGCCGCTGCGCCGCAGCAGGGAGGACAGGCGCTCGGCCTCGGTGGTGAGGGTGTGTGTGTCGTCGCCGTGGGTGATGGTGACGGTGCGGCCCGGCTCCAGCAGCAGCTGCATGGACTTGTCGCCCAGGCTGCGGCGCAGCAGCAGGTCGTCATAGGTGCGCTCCTCGCTGCGCTCGTCCAGTACGTGGGGACCGTCGCCGTCCACCACGATGCAGATGGCGTCCATGGTGCGTACCGGCTCCGCCATAACGGCGGCGGCGAAGATCACCGCCGTGACGGCGATCATGGTGATGGCGCGGATAGAGGGATGATCGCGCATGATGTGGTGCACCTCCCGCAGGGCCGGGGAACGCAAGGCGTCACGGCAGCCGGTCACCAGCCGTCCGCAGCAGAAGGCGCGCCAGTTGGCCCTGACGTCGGAAGCGATGGCGTCCCAGGTCCAGGCAAAGCAGTGGCCCACTGCGCGCACGGCGCGGATCAGGGCCCGAGCCACGATGTAGGGCACATCGTGGATTGCCTGGCACACCGTGGCCGGCGTGATGCGGCGCCGCGGCTTTTTCGGCTGCAAGCGCTTCGGTTGTGTGACGACTGTTTGTTCCATAGTACCTCGCAGTATAGCCGCCCCGGGAGGTGTTCAAACAGGGCGGACAATAAAAATTGAAACAATTTGTAACTTTTGTTACCGATTAGCAATACCCGTGGAGTATAGCACTATCTTCCAATTTTGTCAAGTTTTGGGGGACGCGGCACGGAGAAAGACAAACTTTTTCCGGCTTTTCGTTGCGCGGGTGGGGAAAAGGTGGTACAATGGCGGCAATATGCAGTGAAGGAGAAACACGATGGATCTGTGCGATCGGAACGATATACAGGCACTGCTGGCGCGGCACGGCTTTCACTTTGCCAAAGCGCTGGGACAGAACTTTCTCATCCGGGGTGACGTGGCGGAGGATATCGCCGCGGCGGGCTGCGTTCCCGGCTGCGGCGTGCTGGAGGTAGGCCCCGGCATCGGCGCACTGACGGTGCAGCTGGCCCGGCGGGCGGAAAAGGTGGTTTCGGTGGAGCTGGACAAGCACCTGCCGCCGGTGCTGGCGGAGACTATGGCGGACTATGACAACTTCACCCTGATCGAGGGCGACGTGATGGCGCTGGACCTGGCGGCGGTGATGGCGGAGAAGTTTCCGGGCTTGCCGGCGGTGCTGTGCGCCAACCTGCCCTACAACATCACCACACCGTTTCTCACGGCCTGTGTCCGGGCCGGGTGTTTCCGGCAGCTGACGGTGCTCATTCAAAAAGAGGTAGCCCTGCGGATCTGCGCGAAGCCGGGCACGGCGGATTACGGCGCGTTTTCCCTGCTGATGCAGTACTACACCGTGCCGGAACTGCTGTTCGAGGTGCCCAACAGCTGCTTCATGCCGCCGCCCAAGGTGACATCCGCCGTGGTGCGCTGCGTTACAAGAAAGGCCCCGCCGGTACAGGTGCGGAGCGAGGAGGCCTTCTGGCGGACGGTGCGCGCGGGCTTTGCCCTGCGGCGCAAGACGCTGGTGAACAGCCTGCAGACCGGCTGGCAGCTGCCTAAGGAGCAGCTGGCGGCCATCGTCGCCGGCTGCGGCCTGTCCCCCACCGTGCGGGGCGAGGCCCTGGGCCTGGAGGAATACGCAAGGCTGTCCGATGCACTGCTGGCGGCAGCGGGTGAATAAAAAGCTTCCCGGCAAATGCCGGGAAGCTTTTTATTCGCCTTTTTCTATCTTTGCCTCCGTCTCCCGCCGGATGGCGGCGCGAAGCGCCGTGAGGTACGGGGAGAACGCCACGTTCTCGTCGGCGTAGGTCAGGTTCAGGTCGTACTCCCGGGGCAGCCAGGAGGAGATGGGGGACTCGTTGTGGGAGATGACGGCCTCCAGCTTGTCCAGCGCCTTATAGAGCTTGGCCTCCGGCGTTTCCAGCGCGTCCATCTCCGCGTACAGGGCGGCCATCTCCGTGCGGTAAGGCTGGGGCAGCGTCCCTACCCATTGGATCAGGAGGGCGTCCTCCTTCGTTGTGTCGGCGTCGGTCTTGAGAAAGCTGGGGATGTCGCCGGTAAAGCACTCGCCCAGGTCATGGATCAGGCACATTTTAATGACCTTGTCCATATCCGTATCCGGGAACTCGTCCCGAAGAAAGAAAGCCGTCAGCGCCAGCCGCCAGCTGTGGTCGGCCACGCTCTCGTGACGGTTCCCAGGCGTCCAGCAGTGGCGGGTGGTGTCCTTCAGACGGTTGGCGGTGTGCAGGACGGAGAGCAGCTCTTCAGGCTTCATGGCGGGGCCTCCTTGCATTTTTCCACAGTATAGCACGGTGCCGCGGGGCAGTCAACGCTTGCACTTGCACGGCGGAGAAAAGTGTAGTAGAATAGCGGAAGAACATAAAGGAGGGAGACTTTATGGGAGTTTTGTACGCGCTGGAGAGCATCCGCACGCCTGCGCTGGATAAGATCATGTCGGTCATCACGCTGCTGGGCGGCGAGCTGTTCTTCATGGTCATCGCCGTGACGGCGTTCTGGTGCGTCAGCAAGCGCGAGGGCTATTACCTGATGATCGTGGGCTTCTTTGGCACGGTCATCAATCAATTCCTGAAAATACTCTGCTGCGTGCCCCGGCCGTGGATAAAGGACCCGGATTTCACCATTGTGGAGTCTGCCCGGGCGGAGGCCACGGGGTATTCCTTCCCCAGCGGTCACACACAGAACGCCGTGGCCACCTATGGCGGCATCGCCCGGTATACTCGCCGCGGCTGGCTGCGGGTGGTGCTGGTCGTGCTGACGGTGCTCATCGCGTTCAGCCGGATGTATCTGGGTGTCCACACGCCGCTGGATGTGGGCGTGTCGTTCCTGATCGCGGCGGTGCTGGTGCTGGTGGTCTATCCGCTGATGGAGGAGGCCGACCGCCGTCCGGTGGTGCTGACGTACACCATCCTGGTCATGGTGCTGTGCAGTGCTGCGTTCGTGGGGTATCTGTACCTGCGGGGCGATACGGGTGCTGCCGCTGAGGACACCGCCAACTACCTCAGTGCTTTGGAGAACGGCTGGAAGCTGCTGGGCGCCACACTGGGTATGCTGGTATCCAACATTGCTGACCGGAAGCACATACGGTTCGAGACACAGGCGGTGTGGTGGGCGCAGATTATCAAGCTGGCAGTGGGCTTTGCCTGCCTGCTGGCCATACGCTCCGGGCTGAAGGCCCCGCTGATCGCGCTGCTGGGCGGCAGCGCCGCCATCGCCGGGGGCATCCGCTACCTGCTGGTGGTGCTGTTCGCCGGGTGTGTCTGGCCGCTGACCTTCTGGGGCTTCAGCCGGCTGGGGAGAAGATGAACAACAGAAAAAGCGCATCCCCCGGCGTGTGCCGGGGGATGCGGTGCGTTATGGGGGACTGTCTCACTCGGTGACGGTGACGGTGAGGGTGGGGTGCATGAGCGGGTCAAAGGTGGCGAGGACGCGGTCGCCCTCCACGGTATATTCGCTCCACAGGCGGATCTCGGCGCAGCGCTGTGTCCGGTCAAGGGTGATGCTGTGGATGGGCGTGGGTTCGGAGTAGGCTTGGTCGCGGCAGTAGACATCGGTGCTCTCGTCGCCGCGGAAGATGACGCAGAGGTCGTCACACTGGAGTACACCGGGTATGTCGCAGCTGCCGGTGTAAACGTTCTTGCGTAGCTGGCCGTGGAAGGAAACGGGAACGGCCTCGATGGCAGAATCGAGCGGGCTGGCAAGGTACAGGCCGGTGCCGTCGAAGTCGATGGACACGCCCCTGTCCCAGCAGGCGAAAATGAATACGGCGGTGAACAGCAGCAGAATGGGAAGCCAGACCTTGCGGGATGTACATATCTGTCGCATGGGGAGCCCTCCTTTACGGTGTTGTACCTACTGTAAGTATACCAAAAACGGGGAGAAAAGCAACAAGAAAACCGTGCGCGGCTGTGCGGCGCACGGTTTTTGTATGTACGGGAGGTCAGGCGGTCTCCTTGGGCTTCTTCAGCGCCACGATGACGCCTACGGTGATCAGCACCGCACCGATGACACTCATCACCGTGATCTGCTCGTCCAGCAGCAGGTAGCCCACCACCAGCGTCACGAAGGGGGAGGCGTACAGATAGTTGTTGGTGATGACCACGCCCAGCCGCTGGAAGGCGATGTTCCAGATGGCGAAGCATACGGCGTTGCCGAACACGCCCAGGAACAGCCAACTCAGCAGGACGTTGGTCTGGGTGAACAGGGGTGTGAGATCAGGCATACCGTCCGTCAGCAGCATCAGCGGTACGGCGGTGATGAAGGCCCACAGCATGACGCGGCGGGTGACCAGGAAGTTGTCGTACTGCTCGGTGTATTTCTTGATAAGGATGGAGTACACGGCCCACATGAGGGCGGCGGCCAGGGCGATCAGATCGCCCAGAGGGTTCAGGTGGAAGGTCAGCTGGCCATTGAGCACCACCAGCACCACGCCGGCGATGGCGATGACCGCGCCGATGTATACGAACTTGCCCAGGCGCTCGCCATTGCGGGAGAACAGCTGGGCCAAAATGACCGTCAGGATGGGGGACAGGGCGATGATGATGCTGACATTGGCGGCGAAGGTGTAGGTCAGCGCTGTATTCTGCAGGAAGAAGTAGAAGCTGCCGCCGGTAACGCCGATGAGGATGAACATCAGCTCGTCCCTCCAGGGGAGCTTCAGAGTCTTGGGCCGCAGCGCCCACAGCGTGATATAGGCCAGGCCCATCCGCAGGGGGATGATCTGGATAGCGGTATAGGCGGTGAGCATCTGCTTGGTCAGCACGAAGCAGCTGCCCCACACCAGAATGGTGAAAATGGCGTACACATGGCCCATGACTTTTTGCGTGGCGGACATGGCGGTTCTCTCCTTATGACTCTATTTCTCTCATCTCACGCGGCAGCTGGCCGCAAAAAATCATTATACACGGCGGAAAAGGAAAAATCCAGTAGTTCCCGGGTATTTTCTTCCAAATGCCTTAACTTTCTATTAAGACGCTTGAAATGCGCTTGTTTTTTTTGCCATCCGTGGTATGATGGTAGCTATGAAAAATCAAGGAGGAAAGACTATGCACGCAGCGCTGGTCATCATGGCGGCGGGGATCGGTTCCCGCTACGGCGGCAGCAAGCAGACCGACGGCGTGGGGCCCCACGGAGAGATACTGATGGAGTACGGTGTGTACGACGCGGTGCGGGCGGGCTTTGACAAGGTCGTGTTCATCATCAAGCCGGATATGCGGGAGCTGATGGAGCGCCTGTGCGGCAATATGGCGTCCCGGCTGCACACGGCGGACGGGCGGCCCGTGGAGGTCCGTTACGCCTATCAGGACGACACGACACTGCCGGCGTGGTATACAAAGCCGGCGGGGCGGACAAAGCCCTTCGGCACGGCCCACGCGGTGCTGTGTACCCGCGATATCGTACACGAGCCCTTCTGCGTCATCAACGCCGACGATTTCTACGGCGCGGACGCTTACCGCACCATATATGCGGAGCTGCAGCGCCTGCCGGAGACGGGTGCTGCCACCATGGTGGGCTATCTGCTGAAGAACACCGTCACTGCCCATGGCACCGTGTCCCGGGGTGTGTGCCATGTGAAGGACGGGTATCTCAGCGATATCCGCGAGACGCTGAAGATCGCCCTGCTGCAGGACGGCGTCATCCGGGACGAGGATACCGGAGCGGTGTTGGACGGCGACACGGTGGTGTCCATGAACTTCTGGGGCTTTGCCCCCTCCATCTTCGACGCGCTGGAGACGTACTTCCACGACTTCCTCCGCAGCGAGGCGGGGCAGTCGGTGAAGGCCGAGTGCCTGCTGCCCACCATGGTGGGCGACCTGCTGGCGGCGGGAGAGCTGCGTGTCAGCGTGCTGAAGTCGGCGGACCACTGGTTCGGCATGACGTATCATGAGGACCGCGCCCGGGTGGCGCAGGCGCTCAGCAAACTGCACGAGACGGGGGCATACCCCGAGGAATTGAGGTAACAGAATGGATTACGAAAGAGAACGCCGCCGGCAGAAGCGCTACCGGGAGGCCATGCGGAACCGCATCATCGCCGCCGTGTTGCTGGCCGGCATCATCGTGGGTGCGATATTCATCATCAAGGGCTGCAAAAAGGACGATGCTCCGGCGGACGACGCCCAGAACACGAATCAGTCCGTGGACAATGTAGGCGACACTACGACACCGGATAACGTCATCGTGGACGACGAGCTGCTGACACTGGTGAACCCCTGGAACCCCCTGCCCGATGACTGGACGGTGGACTTGGTGACGCTGGATGACGGCCACCGGGTGGACAGCCGCTGCTATGAGGCGTATATGGAGATGATCAACGCCTGCAAGGCGGCGGGCTACAGCCCGGTCAACTGCTCCAGTTACCGCGCGCAGGAGACGCAGCAGAGCCTGTACGACAACAAGGTGCAGCGGCTCATCAGCAGCGGCATGAGTGAGGACGAGGCCAAAGCCGAGGCGGCCAAGGCCGTGGCCATCCCCGGCACCAGCGAGCATCAGCTGGGCCTGGCGGTGGACCTGGTGGACGCCAATATGCAGGACCTGACCTCTGCTCAGGAGAGCACGGAGACCCAGAAGTGGCTCATGGCCAATTCCTGGCGGTACGGCTTCATCCACCGCTACCCCAACGGAAAGACCGATATCACCGGTATCATCTATGAGCCGTGGCACTACCGCTATGTGGGCAAGGACGCGGCACAGGAGATCTTCAACCGGGATATCACACTGGAGGAGTATCTGGGCAAGACGGAGCATTGATGGATATAAAGGGAGGGGCCGTCCGGCCCCTCCCTTTATACGAAGACATGAAGAAGTTATTTGCAGTTTTTCGCGTTCTTGGCGTTCTTGGTATTGGTGTTTTCCGTGTTGTCGGTGGTGTTGGTGTTCTTGGTGTTTTTGGTGTTCTTCGTGTTATCCATGAGATATACCTCCATTTTCTGTACCCTTTGTACCTCAGGTACAACCATAGTTTCACCGCCGCCGCAGAAAATATGTAAAAAAATTCTGGAAAAAGCCGTTGACAAACACGCAGGGATAGTATAAAATATCCGAGAAAACAAAGAAGGTCGGTGCATCCGCCTCACCTCCAGCAACGGCAAAGAGGTCAACAGCGTCATACAAGCGCCCGAAAGGGCTGTTTGTGTTGTTTCGCGGATGCCCGGAGCGTCCGCGTTTTTATTTTGGATTGGAGGTGCTTCGGTATTAGCAAGGTACAGCATCAACTGAACGAGGAGATCACCGACAAGGAGATCCGACTGATCGGCGAGAATGGCGAGCAGCTGGGCATTGTGTCCGGCGAGGAGGCGCTGCGTACCGCAGAGGAGCAGGGCCTGGATCTGGTAAAGATCTCTCCGCAGGCAACGCCTCCGGTGTGCAAGCTGATGAACTACGGCAAGTACAAGTTCGAGCAGAGCAAGCGCGAGAAGGAAGCCAGAAAGAACCAGCACGTTGTCGAGATCAAGGAGATCCGTATGTCTCCGGGCATCGACGTGGGCGACTTCAACACCAAGCTGAAGAACGCGCAGAAGTTCCTGTCCGACGGCAACCGCGTCAAAGTCTCCGTCCGCTTCCGCGGCCGCGAGATGGCGCACACCGAGATCGGACGCGATCTGCTCAACAAGTTCGCCGAGCTGTGTACCGAGGTGTCCACCCTGGACAAAGCCGCCAAGCTGGAGGGCCGGAATATGTCTATTTTCCTGTCCCCCAAGGTCGGCAAATAAGCATTTCATTCGCAAAGGATCATATTGGAAGGAGAAAACAACTATGCCTAAACTGAAGACCCATAGCGGCGCAAAAAAGCGCTTCAATCTGACGAAGACCGGCAAGGTCAAGAGAGCTCACGCGTTCAAGAGCCACATCCTGACCAAGAAGGACACCAAGCGTGGCCGTCGTCTGCGCAGCACCACCTATGCTGACTGCACCACCGAGGCGACCATCCGCAAGATGATCCCCTACAAATAAGATACGTTTTCGTTAGAATAGGAGGCAATTAGAATATGGCACGTGTTAAAGGCGCAATGATGGCGCGTAAAAGAAGAAACAAGACGCTGAAGCTGGCTAAGGGCTACTGGGGCGCCAAGTCCAAGCATTTCAAGATGGCCAACGAGCAGGTCATGAAGTCTCTGACCTACGCCTATGTGGGCCGCCGTCTGAAGAAGCGGGACTTCCGTCAGCTGTGGATCACCCGTATCTCCGCCGCTGTGAAGCCCAACGGTCTGAACTACTCCACCTTCATGCACGGTCTGAAGGTCGCCGGCATCCAGATCAACCGCAAGATGCTGTCCGAGATGGCCATCAGCGATCCCGTGGCGTTCGCCGCCCTGTGCGAGATCGCCAAGAAGGCGTAAATCTTGTGCACATACAGCGCTCTGCCGAAGGCAGGGCGCTGTTTTTTGCATTTTGCCGCTGGTAAAAGCTTGACAATACTGCTATAATACCCCTGAAAAGATCATGGAAAGGATGAATGACCATGTATTGCATCAGAAAAGTCAACGACGACTACACCTGGGTGGGCGCGGATTGCCGCCGTCTGGCCCTGTTCGAGGGTGTGTTCGGCGTGCCCGACGGCGTCAGCTTCAACAGCTATCTCCTGCTGGACGACAAGACTGTCCTGTTCGACACGGTGGACAGCGCCGTGCGTACCACCTTCCGTGAAAATGTGGCCCACGTCCTGAACGGCAAAGCCCCGGACTATCTGGTGGTCCACCACATGGAGCCGGACCACGCTGCCGAGATGGCCGACCTGGCCCGGCAGTACCCGGATATGGCCATCCTGTGCAGTGCCGCCGCCAAGAACATGATCGCCCAGTTCTTCGACGCGGAGCTGGCCGGCCGCGTCACCGTGGTGAAGGAGGGTGACACCCTCTGCACCGGCCGCCATACCCTGCGCTTTATCGCCGCGCCCATGGTCCACTGGCCGGAGGTGCTGATGACCTATGACGAGACGGACAAACTGCTGCTGTCCGCCGATGCCTTCGGCAGCTTCGGCGCGCTGAACGGTACCCTGTTCGCCGATGAGGTGGACTTCGACCGGGAGGTGCTGGACGAGGCACGGCGGTATTATACCAACATCGTGGGCAAGTACGGCGCACAGGTCCAGGCGGTGCTGCAAAAGGCCGCTGGACTGGATATCCGTATGCTGCTGCCGCTCCACGGCCATGCCTGGCGGCAGGACCTGGGCTATATCCTGGGCAAATACGACCTGTGGAGCCGTTGGGAGCCGGAGGTCCGCGGCGTGATGATCGCCTACGCCTCCGTGTACGGCAACACGGAGAACGCCGCCAATATCCTGGCCTGCCGTCTGGTGGAGCAGGGGGTAAAGGTGAAGATGTACGATGTGTCCGTAACGCCCAGCTCCTATGTGGTGTCCGACGCCTTCAAGTACAGTCACCTGGTGTTTGCCGCACCCACCTATAACGGCGGCGTGTTTATCACCATGGACGAGGTCCTGCGGGACATCGCCTCCCACGGCCTGCAGAACCGCGGCTTTGCCCTGCTGGAAAACGGCACCTGGGCGCCGGTCACCGCCCGGCAGATGGCCGCCCTGCTGGAGCCCCTGAAGGGCTGGCGGCAGGTGGGGGAGAGCGTGACCGTCCGTTCCGCCGCCCACGCGCCCCAGCTGGCGGCCATCGAGGGCCTGGCCGCCGCCCTGATTGCGGATATTTCCGGGGAAAAGCAGTAAAAAACTGCGGAAAACGGGCAAAAACTTCTTGCATTATGCCGTGCCGCGTGGTATTATATTGCGGTAAATCCGCACAGCTTCAGACTTTCGGTCGGTGCCGCAAGGTTGGCCGGAGGGCGGAAGAGGCTGGAGGTACAAACTAAAATAAAAGGAGAAACAAACCAACATGGCAAATCAGAACGTCGTATCCATGAAGTCCCTGCTGGAGGCAGGTGTCCACTTCGGTCACCAGACCCGCCGCTGGAACCCCAAGATGGCTCCCTATATCTACACGGAGCGCAACGGCATCTATATCATCGACCTGCAGAAGACCGTGAAGAAGCTGGAGGAGGCCTATGCTTTCGTGCGTCAGCTGTCCGAGAACGGCCAGACCCTGCTGTTCGTGGGTACCAAGAAGCAGGCCCAGGAGGCCATCAAGGACGAGGCTGCCCGCTGCGGCCAGTACTACGTCAACGCCCGCTGGCTGGGCGGCATGATGACCAACTTCAAGACCATGCGTACCCGTATCGACCGTCTGAACCAGCTGAAGACCATGCAGGCTGACGGTACCTTCGATATGCTGCCCAAGAAGGAAGTCATCAAGCACCTGGGCGAGATCGAGAAGCTGGAGAAGTACCTGGGCGGCGTGAAGGAAATGAAGAAGCTGCCCGGCGCCCTGTTCATCGTGGACACCCGCAAGGAGCGCAACGCCATCGCCGAGGCCCATCGTCTGGGCATCCCCGTTGTGGCCATCGCCGACACCAACTGCGATCCCGATGAGATCGATTACCCCATCCCCGGCAACGACGACGCCATCCGCGCCATCAAGCTGATCGCCTCCGTTATGGCCAACGCCATGATCGAGGGCCGTCAGGGCGAGCAGGTGGAGGAGGCCGCCGAGGCCAAGGACGCCGAGTAAGCCAACTCGATAGATACCGCGTAACGCACGGGGCAGGGAAGTGTCCCTGCCCCTTTTAATTCAACTTTTACAGGAGGAAATACAAATGGCTTTTACTGCTGCTGATGTGAAGACCCTGCGCGAGATGACCAGCGTGGGTATGATGGACTGCAAGAAGGCGCTGGTCGAGTGCGACGGCGATATGGACAAGGCTGTCGAGTGGCTGCGCGAGAAGGGCTTGGCCAAGGCCGCCAAGAAGGCCGGCCGCATTGCCGCCGAGGGTATGTCCTACGCCCTGACCGAGAACGGTGTGGGCGTCGTGGTGGAGGTCAACTGCGAGACCGACTTCTGCGCCAAGAGCGACCTGTTCGTGGCCTTCGTCAAGGACATCGCCAAGGTCATCGCCGAGCAGGATCCCGCCGACGTGGACGCCCTGATGAACTGCAAGTATGTCGGCTCCGACCTGACCGTTTCCGAGACCATGCCCGAGAAGGTCATGTCCATCGGTGAGAACCTGCAGATCCGCCGCTTTGTCCGCTTCTCCGAGAACACCAGCGTGGGCTACGTCCATGCCGGCGGCAAGATCGGCGTGCTGGTGAACCTGGCTGTGGACGGCGGTATCGACGCCACCGAGATCGGCAAGAACGTCGCCATGCAGATCGCGGCCCTGAACCCCCGCTTCTGGGATAAGTCCCAGGTCACCGACGAGGTCCTGGCCGAGGAGAAGAAGATCGCGCTGGCCCTGATGGACACCGATCCCAAGATGGCCTCCAAGCCCGAGGCCGTCAAGGAGAAGATCGTCATGGGCAAGATGAACAAGTTCTACGAGGAGAACTGCCTGCTGCAGATGGAGTTCGTCCGCAGCGACATCTTCCAGGGCAGCGTGGAGAAGTATATCGCCGACGCCGCCAAGAAGCTGGGCGGCAGCGCCAAGTTCGTGGACGCCGTTCGCTTCCAGACCGGCGAGGGCATCGAGAAGAAGCAGGAGGACTTCGCCGCTGAGGTCGCTGCGCAGATGAACATGGGCAAGTAATTGCAGATGCACAAAACACCCTTCGGCTCACGCCGAGGGGTGTTTTTTCACACATAAAAAGGACCGCCCTCGGGCGGTCCTTTTTATGTGCGGATATGTCAGGAAACGAGTACGTGGATGCGCCCCGCGGGCTCGCCGTACTTGTCGGCGGCAACGGTGCCGTTCAGCACGGTGGTGATGTAGTCCATGACCACCTCGTCCATGGGGATGCCCAGGTCGTAGTTGGCGGTGGCGTTGACAAAGCGGTAGTAGGTGTCGCCGCCGCTGGCCATAAAGTCGTTGGTGGCGATGGTGTACGTGGCCGCCGGGTCAAAGTCCTTGCCGCCCACGGTCTTGATGGTCACACGGTTGATGGTCTTGGGGGCGAAGTAGGTGGTGCCGGGATACTCGTCGCCCTGGTCATAGCCCTTGGTGGTGTCCACGGTGAACTCGATACCGGACACCTGTGGGAAGCCGCCGATGGCCTCCGGCGTGCAGAAGGTAGAGGCCTCCAGTACCTCCAGCAGCTCCTCACCGGTGATCTTGATGATGCTCAGGGTGTTGCCGAAGGGCAGCACGGTGTTGACGTCCTTCTTGGTGATGTCGCCGGCCTCGATGGTGGCGCGGATGCCGCCGCCGTTGGTGATGGCTGCGTCAACAGTCTCGCCCTGCTGCTCGGCGCCCCATACCAGCGCGTCGGTGATCAGGTCGCCCAGATTTGTCTCCTGCGTGCGGTTGCCGGGGTCCTTCTCGCCGTTCAGCGTCACCTCGGTCTTGGCGAACACCGTGCCGTAGTCGGCCTCGATCTCGGCGATGATGGCGGCGGCGCGGGCGGCGATGGCGTCGTCGGCGGCCACCTCAATGCCCTCGGTGGGCACGCACGTGGTGGTGATGGTGCTGTCCTTGATGGCCACAACGCCGATGTTCTCCAGCTTCGTGCCGGTAGAGGTCAGGATAGTGTCGCCTACCTTGCGGTCCGTGTTGGTCTTCTCAACGATCTCCTCCTCAGTGGAGTGGGAGTGACCGTCGATGAACACGTCGATTCCGGTGACCTTGTTCAGCAGGTCGATAGAGCGGTTGCCGGTGGCAGCGGTCTCATCGTCGATGCCCAGGTGGCCCAGACAGATAACGTAGTTGCAGCCCTCGTCCTCACGCAGCATATTCGCCATATCCTGTGCGATCTGGTACAGCTCCTCACCGCCGGCGAAGGTCACGCCCTGGATCTTGCCGGGGTGGGCCTTTGTGGCGGTCTCCGGGGTGTCCAGACCGAACACGCCGATCTTGGTGCCGCCGGGGGTGGTGAACACGGCCGCATCGTCAAAGGCCAGCTCGCCGTTGTACTTCACGTTGGCGGCCAGCACGGGGAACTGGGCGTTCTCCATGTTCTTCTT
>ENA-UERG01001202-UERG01001202.1-human-gut-metagenome-genome-assembly--contig:-NODE-1202-length-22589-cov-28.040645_pt1 | contig 22589 bp, 15 predicted proteins | sample MGYA00242954_ERZ507954 | MGnify/ENA primary metagenome ERZ507954 (study PRJEB26167, sample SAMN06115478) | human gut metagenome | host: Homo sapiens | place: China:Sichuan | collected 2015-01-21... | reverse complement strand
ATCTCTTAAAGATTCATAGATCTGTTGACAAGTCACTCCTGCGATGTAGCGTTCGTCAGCAATTTCAGCATAAAGCTGAGCTTCTGCTGCAATATCTCCGAGCATGTTGGTGAGCATTCCTTCGGCGGTTTTGGTTGTTTTGCCTCTGACGGCAGCGGCAAGATCTGCGGTATGCTTCGCTGCGTCAAGGCGTATGGCATATTTTTTTGCTTCGGCACGCAACTGGTTAACACTATCAGACAGATAAGCAGCCCTGGCAGAAATTTCAGCAGATTTCTGTTGTGCATCTTTAACAGCCTCATCACGGGCTATAGTTCGCCCCTGTTCAATTATTCGAGCAGCAAATTGAGCATTTACCTCTTGTGATAATGCGGCAGCATCACGTTCCGCCCATTTTTTTTGCCATCCTCGGTCGCTCCAGACATTTCCGACGATAAATCCTGACAACACGAGAAAAATCACCATGAATATCTGATTCACTGTTCTATCCCCCAGCAGGTTAATGCGCTCTCCTGGTCACGACGAATAACCTGACCGTAACAGTTATTTGAACGAATGCGGCAATCGCGTCCGCCATCCTTAATCCACCAGCGAATCGCTTCGCATGCACCTTTACGATCACCAGCATTCAGCCGCTTATAAAACGTCGACGGGAAACACTTACCGGGGCCAATGTTATAGGGACAAAATGACGCGATACCCGCTTTTTGTGGTTCGGTCAGTGGTACTTTAATATTGCGCTCCACCCATGCCAGCGCCTTATCACGCTCAATGGCGTTGACCTGGTCGCATTTTTCCTTCGACAGCTTCATTCCCGGTATGACGGGCTTACCATCCACCATTGTGGCACCACGACAGATGGTCCATATACCGGAACCATCGCGGTATGCCGTAGTGTGGTTACCTTCTTTTTCATCCAAAAACTGGTCGAGAATATCAGCCTTGGCACCAGAGCCGGCTGCAACAATGCCCTGACGATAAACCGGGTCGGCAACATCGCCGGCAGCAAAGATGCCAGGAAGATTGGTGCTCGCAGTACCAGGAACCACCTTGATGAATCCCTGCTCATCCAAATCGATGAAATCCTTGAAGAGATCCGTGTTAGGCTTATGGCCGATAGCCAGGAAGAAACCATCGATGGCAATATCAAACTTCTCCTCGTTGGCCTCACCCATGTGGCGAACCAGATGAGCCCCCTCTACTCCATTCTCTCCAAACAAGCCGAGCGTATTGGTCTCGAAAAGAATCTCTATGTTCTCCTTCTCCTTCACACGCTTCTGCATGATTTCAGAAGCACGGAGATAAGGCTTGCGCACAATCATATACACCTTCTTGGCAAGACCAGAGAGATACATCGCCTCCTCGCAGGCAGTATCACCACCACCCACTACGGCAACCGTACGCTTGCGATAGAAGAAACCATCGCAGGTAGCACAGGCAGAAACGCCCTGTCCACGATATTTCTCCTCATCAGCCAGACCGAGGTACTTGGCAGAAGCACCTGTAGCGATAATCACGGTATCAGCCTCAATCTCGTTGCCACGCTCATCGGTAAGATGATAAGGGCGGGAAGAGAAATCCACCTTGGAAATGCTTCCGTCGCGCAGATCCGCACCGAAGCGGGCAGCCTGCTCCTTCATATCCATCATCATCTGGGTGCCATCCACGCCATTAGGATAACCAGGGAAGTTCTCTACCTCTGTGGTGATGGTAAGCTGGCCGCCTGGTTGCATACCAGAATACAATACAGGATTGAGACCAGCTCTACCTGCATAAATGGCAGCTGTATATCCCGCAGGACCGCTACCTATAATCAAAGTCTTTACTTTTTCCATTATATTATTATTGTTGTTTTATTATGATTTTGTGATGATCTTGAGAGATTTATCGGATACCCACAATCTTATGCATCTGGAGTGAAAGCTGCCATTCCGGATGCCGCTTCACATAGTCGATGCAGCCGGAGAGGATAAAGCGGTTGCGGGCATCATTGCCCACATCGCAAGGCTGCAGATACTGATAGGTGGCTTCCAATCCATAATTGCTTACTTCGTGGGCGCCGTCAAAGACCAGTTTCAACTCATCCACCTTCTTCAAGGCGAGTTCGCCGCCCTCCGTAAAATCCAACTTAGGCGAACAGGTAATCCAGTCGATGCCCTCAGGAACCATGTGGGTGCCGTTGGTTTCCATCGAAAGATAATATCCCTGCTGATGCAGGAGATGGATGAGTTCCGCATCCACCTGCAGGGTTGGTTCGCCACCGGTAAGAACGATGAAGCGGCAATCGCCGCCCTTCTCCTGGCACGCAGCCAGGATGTCCTCGGCGCTCATCTTCTTATATCCCTTAAAATCGGTATCACAGAAAGGACATTTCAGATTGCAGCCGCTCATACGAACAAACACGGCTGGTCTGCCCGACCATCTTCCTTCTCCCTGAAGGGAATAGAATATCTCGTTTACTTTATACATTTTTCCTTAATATTAAAAAGCTTTTGCCCTTACAGGGCGCATTGCTGATTGCGACTCTACCCAGGGCGATGCCCTGGGCTAGGAGCTTTTGGGCCTTCAGCCCGTTCTTGAACCACTTGGGGAACCACTTGCAAAAGCACTTGGGGATGTTCAACAAATTACCAGCTCCGATTTTAAGGAACCAGATGCTCGATTCCTCTGATTTTCTCTTCGTCAACCACCACGGCAGTATTGCCGAAGCTCTCCTGCACCGTAGCCTTATAGCACTCCGGGAAGAGATTCACGAGCCATCTTCCGATATTCTCGGCGGTAGGATTGAAATCAAACACCTCGTTGAGATTGGCGTGATCCATCTTGCCATGCACCGCTTTCTTGACATGGGTAAAATCTATCACCATGCCATCCTGGTTCAACTCTCTGCCCACAAAAAAGAGTTCTATCTGCCAGTTGTGACCATGCAGACTGCTGCACTTACTCTCGTAACTGAGGGTAAGCGAATGGGCTGCTGATATTTCTAATTTCTTTGAAATGAAGTAAATCATCTGTTATTTCTTGTCTTATTTCTTGTCGTTTTACTTTGCAAAGATACATTAATTCATTTAGAATACAAAATAAAACCGAAAGTTTTTTTCTTTCTTAAAGAATTTATTGCTATCTTTGCACCCATAAAAGGAATGAGGGCGCTTGACGCATCCCATGACGCATCTGATAATTACAAAAAAAGACGCATCTGATAATAACAAAAAATAAGATAATGAATACAATTAAGAAAATTGTACTTACAGGTGGTCCTTGCGCTGGTAAAACCACTGCGCTGGTAAAAATAATCGACCACTTCTCTGGCCTTGGATACAAGGTGTTTACGATTCCTGAGGTTCCTACCATGTTCACCCAGGCAGGTATGAACTATCTCACCAAAAACGAGAAGTTCTTCTTCGAGGGAGAAAAAGCTACCTTCCTGACTCAGATCGGACTGGAAGACAGTTTCACCAAAATGGCGGAAACCATCGACAAGCCGGTCATCATCGTCTGCGACCGTGGCACGATGGATATCTCCACCTATCTGACAGAAGACTTCTGGAACCGCATCATCTCCGAGCAGGGATACACCAACACCCAGCTGCGTGAGCGTTACGATGCCGTACTGCATCTGGTTTCTGCCGCAGATGGCGCTGAACAATTCTATACCACAGCCAACAATGCCCAGCGCGTGGAAAAGGCTGACGAAAAGGGATTGCAGATAGCCAGGGAACTGGACAAGAGAATCGTTTCTGCCTGGAAGGGCCATCCACATCTGAGAGTAATCAACAACCACGAGGACTTCAACAACAAGCTGAACCGTGTACTCAAGGAGATCAGCAATGTGCTGGGAATTCCACAACCTATCGAGGAGGAAAGAAAGTATATCGTGAAACTGACCGGCGAAGTTCCTAATGCCATTGACAGCGATATCGTCCAGACCTATCTTTCGGGAGAACCAGGCAGCGAGATCCGTCTCCGTCGCCGCGGATTCGAAGGTGGCAAGTACGTATATGTTCACACCACCAAGAAGCGCGTAGCCGACAACGAACAGATTGAGACCGAGCGACAGATCAGCGCCAATCTCTACGAGAATATGCTGCAGCAGGCAGACCCTTACCGTGCTACCATCCGCAAGCACCGCAAGAGCTTTATCTGGAAAGGTCAGTACTTCGAGCTGGATTCATTCTCTGAGCCAGTAAAAGACCTGATGATCCTGGAAACCAAAGGCATCGCAAAACGCGAGAGCGTGAAGTTCCCTCCTTTCATCCAGGTGCTCGAAGACATCACCGGCAATACACATTATTACAATTACAACATCGCTCTGAAGCGATAATAAAAAAGAAGCTTATGAAATTTATCGGTATTATTCCAGCAAGATACGCTTCAACGCGTTTCCCTGGCAAGCCTCTTGCCATGCTTGGTGGCAAGCCTGTTATTCAGCATGTATATGAAAAGGTGGCTGCTGTTTTAGAAGAAGCATACGTGGCTACTGACGATGAGCGCATTTTCAATGCCGTGGAAGCTTTTGGCGGTAAGGCGGTAATGACGCGCACTGACCACAAGAGCGGAACCGACCGTATAGAAGAAGCCATCGAGAAGATAGGCGGCGACTGGGATGTCATCGTCAACGTACAGGGCGACGAACCTTTCGTGGCAAAGAGCCAGCTGGAAACCATCTGCCATTGCTTCGATGACCCAACTACCCAGATTGCGACCTTGGGCAAGACTTTCACATCTATGGAGGCTGTAGAGAATCCAAATAGTCCGAAAATCGCAGTCAGCAACCAGGGCTTCGCTCTCTACTTCTCCCGCAGCGTCATCCCATACGTACGAGGTAAGGAGCGAGAGGAGTGGCTCCAGCATTTCCCTTACCTCAAGCATCTGGGCATCTACGCCTATCGCAAGGAAGTGCTCAGAGAGGTAACCCAGCTACCACAAAGTTCTCTCGAAATTGCAGAAAGCCTGGAACAGCTGCGCTGGTTGCAGAACGGATACAAGATCAAGGTGGGAACCACAGACGTTGAAACCGTGGGAATCGATACCCCGGAAGACCTCCAGCGCGCCGAGGAGTTCCTGAAAGAAGCACATTAAATAATTCTTCCCTTAAAGGAATTACTTTCTACCTTTAAAGGAAAATGTTTCTAGAGTTAGTATAAATCTTCGTTCAGCGACGTTGAATCTCCATTCAGCGTCGTTGAATGCACGTTCAGCGACGTTGAATGTCGGTTCAACGATTTTGAACGGAACTTTCTTCTAGCCTTAAAAACAATTTCAACCGTACAGGTCGAAAAGATTCAGGAATATAGAATATGAACAAGATAGAAACGATTGTCAGAAACTATATCGTGCGCCACGGAATGTGGAAGCACGACGGTTCTTATATTGTTGCCCTCTCGGGAGGAGCAGACAGTGTGGCTCTGCTCCTGATTCTCAAGAACCTGGGGATGTCCATCCATGCAGCCCACTGCAACTTCCACCTGCGTGGCGAAGAAAGCGAGCGCGACGAACAGTTCTGCGTAGATCTCTGCGAGCGTGAAGGCATCTGCCTGCATCGCATCCACTTCGATACCCTCACCTATGCCGAAAAGCACAAGGTGAGTATCGAGATGGCTGCCAGGGATCTGCGCTACCGCTATTTTGCTCAACTCGCCCGAGACATCGAAGCCGACGGCATCTGCGTGGCACATCACAGAGATGACAACGTGGAAACGCTCCTGCTCAATCTGCTGAGAGGTTCGGGGGTGGATGGACTCGCTGCCATTGCTCCCAAAAACGGAAACATCCTGCGCCCCCTACTCTGCATCAGCCGCCAAGACATCCTGGACTATCTCGCAGAAAAGGGACAAGACTACGTCACCGACTCCACCAACCTGGAGGATGATGCCCTGCGCAACAAGATCCGCCACCATGTGATTCCGCTGTTGGAAACGCTGAACCCTGCAGCCAGGGAGAACATCGCCCAATCGGCCAGATACCTCAGACAGGCTAAGATGATGCTCGATGACGCAGTGGACGTACCATCGCAGCCAGAAGATTCCGTCACATCGCAACCTGACGATTCCGGCAATATCATAACCATCGGCAAGCAACTCGTGATGCAGGCGGCAAGTCCAGAGTTCATGCTCCATCAGCTCATCGGCTGTTATGGTTTTCATGGTGATGCCATCGACGGCATCATAGAAAGTATGAACAGCCAGGACGGAGGCATAGGCAAGATCTGGAAAAGCAACGAATACATGCTTTGCATCGACCGCGAGAATCTGCTCGTTACATCCCTGAAAGAAATGGATAACCTGCAGAAAGAAAAAGCTTTCCGCCTTCCGGAAGAAGGAAATTACAGTCTTGCCGGAAACACGAGAATCAGAATCCGACGCTACCCTCGCACAGCCGACTTTACGCCAAGCAAGGAAAGCCATCGCATCACCCTGGATGCCAATCAGGTAAGTTTCCCGCTCACCTATCGACTCACCCAGCAGGGCGACAGATTCAAACCTTTCGGCATGAAGGGAACGAAGCTGGTAAGCGACTATCTGACAGACCGCAAGCGAAACTACATGGAGAAAATGAGCCAACATGTACTGACCGACAAGACAGGCGAAATCATCTGGCTCATCGGAGAAAGAACATCAGACCACTGCAGAATCACCCCCGACACCCAATCCATCCTGGAGATAGAATTGGAGGTAAATCCAGAAGTCTGATAAAACAACAGATAAAACAAGAACTATAGATATATAGAAGATAAGGGAGAGAAAAGAAATATAGGAGGAATTGAAACAATGACAAACAACAGAAAGAAAGGCATCAGAATAGCTGGTGCCCTATTTATCATTCTACTTTGCGCCCTGGGATATTGGACCTACCGCTGTCTGAATCCCACAAGAGAACAGGTGCAGGCAGCCAAAGCCAGAATAGAAGCCTACAGCTGCTACGAAATAAGAAGAAACGGCAAAACCATGCTGCGATTCGACGAAGATACCACCACACTGGCAGCTACCTTCATGAACCGCTGGGCACTCGTTCCTTCATGCCAGGGACGACTCGCAGCATCCAACAATACCGACATCACCCGAAACCGCTACCAGGGACTCGATGCAGACAGTGTGCTGGTAGAGAAAGTAGATTCACTCGACAGTCTCTACAAGGATTCGAAATGGAAAGAAAGCGAACTGGCATACTATATCCACTCCCACAGCGTAATGGATCTGGGATACAACCGAATCTGTGCCTTCGAAAACCGCGAGAAGGTGTTGAGAGATTCTGCCAAGAAGATGCTCGACTCGCTGCACCATATCCAGGGAAAAACGCCTTCAGACAAGACAGACCAGAAAGACGGCAAACTGGTATTGGTACACCTTATTAAATATAAGGCATTCTACACCGACGAAAACGGCAAGCCCCGAAGCGAAGACTGCAAGCTCATCCAGACAAATGCAGATGAAAGAAAAGACAGACAGTACTGCCACCTCTTTCAGCTGGTATCAGAAACAACCCCTGACGGCATCTACGGCATCGCACCCCGCACAGCCATCGGAATCGTAAAACTGCAGGGAGCCACCCACCGAGACACCATCAACTATGAACAGCGCCATGACTCACTGGGTTATTTCTCGGGCAGCTACGACAGTCTCTACCAGGCAGAAGGCTACGGCACCTGGATGGGGCACGACGGTTCCTACTACGAAGGAGAATGGAAGAATGGAGAAAGAAACGGATGGGGATTCAGCATCGCACCCAAGAAGCCACTGAGAGTGGGCGAATGGAAGAAAGACAAATACAAGGGAGAGCGACTGGTATATACCTCACAGCGAATCTATGGTATCGATATCTCGAAACATCAGCACATCAAAGGCAGAAAGCGATATCAGATAAACTGGAAGAAACTACGCATCACGCATCTGGGGAACATCAGCAGAAAAACCGTGGCAGGCAACGTAAACTACCCGATCCGCTTCATCTACATCAAGAGCACAGAGGGTAAATCAATAGTGAATCCCTACTATAAGAAAGACTATAGCGCAGCTCGCGCACATGGCTATAAAGTAGGCACTTACCACTTCTTCAGTACCAGAACACCAGCCGTTGCTCAGGCAAATCATTTCCTCAGACACAGCTGCATCAGGAGAGGAGATTTTCCGCCGGTTCTCGACCTGGAGCCATCGCATAGCCAGATCAGCAAGATGGGAGGTCCGGGCGTTCTCTTTGCAAGGGTAAGAACCTGGTTAAGACTGGTGGAAAGAGCCACGGGCGTAAAACCTATCCTCTACATCAGTCAGATCTTCGTAAACCGGTATCTGCCTGCAGCACCCGACCTGAAGCACAACTATAAAATATGGATTGCCCGCTATGGCGAATACAAGCCAGACATCCACCTGGTATATTGGCAGCTATGCCCGGATGGTCGTGTGGCAGGCATCCACGGAGCCGTAGATATCAATGTATTCAATGGCTATCAAGACGCATTCACAAAATTCTCTCAAAATGAGGTAGTTAGATAAAATTTCGAAAAATCAAGCATTTTTAGTTAAATTATGTTGTAGGAAAATACAACCTATCACTTTTTTTACTAACTTTGTAGAGTTTAGTAACAAAATTTGGGGGTAGGATCATCATGAGACAACTTAAGATACAAAAGAGCATAACCAATCGAAATAGTGAAGCACTAGATAAATATCTGGTAGAGATCGGCAGAGCGCCAATGATTTCTATAGAGGAAGAGATAGAGCTGGCACAGCAGATAAGAAAGGGAGGCAGAGTTGGCGAAAGAGCCAAGAACAAATTGGTAGAAGCCAACTTGAGATTCGTGGTGTCTGTGGCAAAACAGTATCAGCATCAGGGACTCACACTCACCGATCTTATTGACGAAGGCAACATCGGACTCATCAAGGCTGCAGAACGCTTCGATGAGACCCGCGGATTCAAATTCATCTCCTATGCTGTATGGTGGATTCGCCAAAGCATCCTCCAGGCAATAGCAGAACAGAGCCGCATCGTGAGACTGCCTTTGAACCAGGTGGGTTCGCTCAACAAGGTAAATCAGGAAATCAACCGATTTGAGCAGGAAAACCAACGCCGCCCTAGCGTAGAGGAACTGTCTGCCCGCACCGGTGTAGATGAAGATAAAATCTCTCAGAGTATGATGGCTAGCGGTCATCATGTAAGCATCGATGCACCATTCGGCGAAGACGATGACAACTCGATGGCAGACGTAATGTCGAGCGGAGATGACAGCCGTACCGACAAGCACGTGGATCATGAGAGTATGGCTCAAGAGCTGAAACAGGTTCTCAACAAATGTCTGAAGGAAAGAGAGCGCAAGATCGTATGCGCCTGCTTCGGTATCGACGAGACCGAGAAGGGTCTGGAAGAAATAGGAGACAAGATGGGATTGACACGCGAAAGAGTTCGACAGATCAGAGAGAAGAGCATCACCAAGCTCAGAGAATCCGGCAAGATCGGTATCCTGATGAAATATCTGGGATAAAGGTAATGCTGAGGATGACTTCTTCCAGGCATTGGAAGACAGAGATACAGCCATTATGCAAATGGATCTCTTGAAATAACAGATAAACAGAAATCCCCCATCCGGCTTGAGAAAGCAGGATGGGGGATTTGCTTAAAATATAGGATTGAATGAATGTTAATGCCGGATAGGATTATCGGTCAATTTCAGCACGGATGAATTTACCGGCACTGCTGTAATACAGGTCGTAGCCTGGGATGTCTATTTCGTATCCACCCATCTCCTTCTCTATCTTATACGGCTGCTGTGAAGAATAGCGCTGGGCAATATCCGCAGCGATAACATCAGGAATGATGCCAGATGGCAAAGCTGAGAAACGTTTTTTTCTTGCATTTCTTCCATAACAAATTTATTATAACAAACTAGAGCGGTGGTAGATTCAGAGGTTAGGTCATTTTTTGACGGCGGATTGCAAATCCGCCGGGACGCCTAACGGAGGACAGAGATATCCGGCGCTACGGACGTCCCGACGGAGGACGGACATATCCGGCGCTATGGACTAGATGAAATATCCTTCTAAATATTTGGTATTTTGAATTATTTTCAGTATCTTTGCAAGCAAATATTTTAATGAAATAGTAAATGATTATACAGTAAAAACCCAAAATGATGAAACAGAAAAAACATCGAAAGATTCCGGCTCTGGCAGCTGGTACTACGCTCGTGGCAGCGATGACCCTGATGGCATCCTGCTCCACAGACTATGAAGACAAGATTGTGTACAACGACATCCAGCAGCCCTTCCAGCAGAACTTCAAGAAAGACACCGTGGCTTTCGACAAGCTGCCGGCTGAGTTCGCCAAGCACATCCTGAATCTATCAGACCCTTCAACAGAAATCGTCAACAAGGCAGATTACACCTTCCAGACCAACAACCTGATCAGCGTGAAGAAATCAGCAGTGGGCGATTCGCTCGTCATCACCAGCTGGAGTGCGAAACCAGTCTCCAACGTCACCCTCGAGATGTATATTCCGGAGGCTGACGAGTATATCCCCGTGGCCTTTTTCGAAACCGTTCCTGCCTTCTCCCGCTTCTCGTTCAAGCCATCCTTTATTGGCAGAAGAAACGTATGGAAGAAGGAAAGCGGAAATTTCGTGAGCTTCCTTTGTCCATATCTCGATATGAACCAGATGAAGGCACGACTCACCAGCGATGATGAACACTTCAAGATGCTCCAGAAAATTGATGCCCAGTGGAACTGCAGCTTCTCCAACTTCGGATGGACTCCTACCGTAGGCGAATCATACAACTTCCGCGAGATGAGACCTATCTATGCCCGCGAGTGGGTGGTGATACTCACCAACTATGCCTATATGATGACCACCCCGGAGTACAAGTATGTGATGGCAAATTTTAAGAAGGTGATGGGAGGCGACCTCTACGACAACGAAAAGGTGCCATTCACTGCCGAAAAGTACCAGAGCGAGATGGAGAGATTCAAGGCTAAGAAGAACTTCGTGCTCGGACAGACCTCACCTGCCTATGGCGGACTGGGCGGCGGTGCCACCTGGGGCATTACCGACTGGAACTTCTACGGCCATTATGCATCCTTCAGCGGATGGGAGTCAATCACCCACGAGTTCATGCACTGCATGGATTACGGTCACAACAGTAACATGACCTATGCAGCAAAGACTCCGGAAGGCGTGAACGTAGGTTGGACAGAGTTCATCTGGCAGCTGCACATGTGGTTGAGCAAGAAGGGCGACCTGCCATATACCGACCGCAACCTGCTGGGCTTCCACAAACCGGAGAATGCACAGTATCGTGACTGCGACATCATGCAGATTTTCCAGGATGATGCCGTATTGCAGAAGAATATCGATAGTTTTTACAAGAAGAGCCGACTGGTGAAGTACTTCACCGAGAACCCGCTCAAGGAAGATACCAAATAACAAGGAGGACTAAGAAATGAGAAAAGACGTAATGATGATAAGCGCAGGACTGATGATGCTGGCAATGGCATCCTGCGACCAGACAGAATATAGAGAGATTACAGAAGACCGAGTTGTGCCGCAGCCGGTGGATACCATCAAGGTGGCTGACCACTTCTACCTCGACGGCTATCTCTCGCGCACATCCGAGGATATCGGAGGCCGACAGCTGAATGCCGTAAATCTCTTCAGCGATGGCGAAGAACTGTATGTAGCCAACTTTGCCGGCAAATGCATCGATGTATTCGATGCAGAAACGCTGGAGCTGAAGCGCAGCATGAGCAATGGCGACCGCACACTGGCACGTGATGTATATGCCGAAGGCGAGCAGCTCTTCGTGGCAGCCGGCGACAGCCGCGAGGTGCAGATCTTCGAGAAGAAGACGGGCAAGTATCTCAGCCGTCTGGGCACCGGCTCCTGGCCAGCCAGCAATGTTTCCTGGGCAGGATGCGTTTGCGCCACCCCTCGCCTGGTGTTCGTAAGAGACTCTAAGGAGACCAATATCAGAGTATTCGACCGTGAGGCGCTGGATATGAATTCTGCCAACAACAACAATGTCTATGCCAAGCTGGCTACAGACAGCTATTTCATCGGCAGCAAGTTTGAGCCGCAGTCTGAATCCTATGATATGGAAGCGATAGGCGATTCGCTCTACAGTTTCATCCCTCGTACAGGTACCATCTATGCCTGGAAGGTGCAGGACATCATTGAGAAGAAGGGAGATGCGCCAGTCAAGATTACCCAGAACGCAACAGAGAAAATCCGTTCCATCTCGAAGACCGACGACAAGGAGAAGTTCTTCGTATCGATGGAGAAGGACGGCAAGATGCAGCTGGCAGAATACACTCTGGCTGATATCCAGAAGCGCAACTTCTCTCAGCCAACCCGCAGCTTTGCGAGCGACAGCCGTGTGAGCCTGCCATCCCAGACCATCGTAACCTACCAGAAGGAGAAGCTGATCCTGACCAACGGCACTAAGCTCGACCGCTGGGAGATCCGCAACAATCCATCCTACGAGATCCAGCCTCGGCAGAAGTAAGTAAGCGAAGCATTCTCGGAATAAAGCAAAAAAACTGCCTAAAAATTTGGAGGTTACAAATATTCAGCGTATCTTTGCATATATATTTAATTAATCATGGAGGATAGAATATGATGATATACGTAGCCAACCCACTTTACGATGCCGTCTTCAAGTATATGATGGAAGATGAGCGAATAGCCAAGACTCTGCTTTCTGCACTCTTGCAGAAAACGGTGATTGCTGTAGAAATGCGTCGTCATGAGTATCCCAATATTGCCCGTGATGCCATCTCTATGTTTCGTGTTGACTTTGCTGCAACCGTATTGGAAGATGACGGCAGTAAGAATCTGATTCTGATAGAATTGCAGAAAACATGGCTGGAGACGGAAACCTTGCGCTTCCGCCAATACCTGGCTGTGCAGTATAACAACAAGGAGAATATGCGCAAGGAGACCAAGGGCAAGTATGCCCTGCCTACCGTGGCGGTGTATCTGCTGGGGCATAACGTGGGACAATTCACGGAACCCGTCATCTATGCCAGACATAAGATATATGACTATGAGGGAAATGAAGTACACCAGGAGGAGCCAGACCCATTTGTAGAGAGTCTGCAGCATGACAGCATCATTGTCCAGATTCCGCGGCTGAGAGGAAGGGTAAACAATAGACTGGAGAAAATACTGAGCGTATTCGACCAGTCGCAGATTTATCCGGACGACCAGCGAATGCTTGAGTTGGATGAGAACAAATATGGGGATGATGCCGAAATGACGCATATACTCCATCGTCTCCAGTCGGCGGCGGCTAATCCTGACATCAGAAACAGGATGAATGCAGAGGATGAGTTCTTCCAGGCCCTGGAAGACAGGGATACTACTATCATGACGCAGAAAAAAGAACTCGAAAAGCAGAAGGCGGCGATTAAAGAGAAGGATGCGGCACTTGAAGAGCAGAAAGCGGCAATTGAAGAGAAGGATGCGGCACTTGAAGAGAAGAAGGCATCACTTGAAGAGAAGGATGCATCCTTGCGCGCAGCTGTCTTGGCATTATCGAAGTCGGGCATGAATGCAGAAATGATAGCAAAGACTTTGAATATCGGAGAGGAGAAAATACAGGAAATATTATCTAACTGATATTCCAAACCCATTTCAGTACTTGAATAACAGATAAACAGAAATCCCCCATCCTACTTTCTCAAGCGGGATGGGGGTTTTGCTTATGTGATAAGTAAACCTAAAAAACAAAAGCAAGTATCAACTCATTAGGAGTTGATATTTATATTTATAGATATATGATATCTTTTGGATTTTCGGATTAAAAGCCCTGCCGGCTTTCACAAGCAGGCAGGGATCATTATAAGTAAAAGATGTAAATAGATGTACCACTGTACAACCTACTTATTAAAACTATAAAATTAATCTTGCAGATTCTACACACATTAATCTGCTACCTTGAATATGAAGGAGGCATATTCACATACACCCGCAATCAATAGACTCTAATTCTTGCGATTATTTACCACAGGCTATCTCTAGCCTACCTATTATATATCGAACTGTCTTTTTAGAAAACGCCCCGGCGGCGACATAACTTCCGCCGAGGCGCGGCATTTTCATGCGCATTCTATGAAATGAATTTCTTCCGTTCCAGACTGTCCTCCGCTAGGCGTCCCGACGGATATGTTATCCGTCGTAAAAAAGGTTCGACCTATTAAGCAGCGGGATTTGTAATCCCCCTATTCCATCGATATGCCGGCTACAGCCTGATTGCTGGGGATAACATATCCCCAGAGCATAAAGTGGTTAGGTCAGTTTTTGACGGCGGATTGCAAATCCGCCGGAACGCCTAACGGCTCTTTAATCCACAATACTGAATGTACCTACAGGAATCTCCTGGGCAGAAGCTACCGAGAGATAGATAATGCCATATTCGCCCGGACCCAACTCAGAGGCTGGGATGTCGAGGAGATAACTCTGTGCACCATACTTATGTCCTGCAAAGGCGAGGAACCCCTTCTTCTTGGCATCAGAACTGCCCAGGAGCGAAGGCTTCAGAGTAAGCCACTGGATCCTTCTGTCCTTCTTGGATGCCTTGAATCGCACGATACGGTAGATACCCATCGGATCCACCTCGTTCTTCTCAGCCTTGATCAGCAGACGGATTCCATTACCGGCATTCTTTACCAGATAAGCTGAAGTGCCGCCCTGGAAGGCGATATTCATTCCTTCTACGCCAGCAAGATTATCTACGGCATCGGCAGCCATGCCTACACCTGCAGCAGTACCCATCACTCTCAATCCACCTTCCAGTCCGGACAGGCTTCCGGTGCTGGCACCGATCAGACCTCCGGCAAAACCGAGATTGCTTGCAGCACTTGCTATCTTAGAGAACTTAGAGAATTTACTCTGATGTTTCTCCACCTTTCCACTCTCTTTCGGGAGGACGTCGAAGGTGGAATCACTGGTCAAAACACAGTAGCTGTTGATAAACTCCGGTTCTGGAACCACTACTTTTTGCGCATGTGCTGTGCTGAACAAGGCACATGACAAAAATAAAAAAACATATTTTTTCATTTACTATTTTTGTTTTTATTATTTGTATTTACAATCGAATCGTCCGTAAGACATTCAAACAACTTCACCTATGCCTCCCCCGCTGCTGTAGCTCTCTGTGAAGAGACCACCAGCGAGCGAGGGGGCGAGGCTTTATATATAATTGCTTCGAAGATATACTTCATTGATAACGTCAGCCCAGACTAGGCGTTCCAGTGCAGGTTAGACGTTCCACCCCCGTTAGGCGTCCCGACGGATTTGCAATCCGTCGTAAAAAAAGGTTCGACCTATTAAGCCGGGGGATTTGCAATCCCCTATCCCATCGATATGCCGGCTAATGCCTGGTTGCTGGGGATTGCAAATCCCCAGAGCATAAAGAGGTTAGGTCAGTTTTTGACGGCGGATTGCAAATCCGCCGGGACGCCTAACGGAGGACAGGACATATCCGGCGCTACGCAAAACGCCCCGGCGGCGACATAACTTCCGCCGAGGCGCGGCATTTTCATGCGCATTCTATGAAATGAATTTCTTCCGTTCTTACCCCGAGGGCGGATCTGGTGCCCTCGGGATATGCATTTATTACGTGCTAAGCTATATTTCGTTTTCGGCGGAGGGTGCATAGGGCTGTCTTCCGCTAGGCGTCCCACCCCGTTAGGCGTCCCGACGGATATGTTATCCGTCGTAAAAAAGGTTCGACCTATTAAGCCGGGGGATTTGTAATCCCCTATCCCATCGACATGCCGGCTAATGCCTGGGGCTGGGGATTGCAAATCCCCAGAGCATAAAGTGGTTAGGTCAGTTTTTGACGGCGGATTACAAATCCGCCGGGACGCCTAACGGAGGACATATCCGGCGCTACGGATAACATATCCGCCGGGACGCCTAACGGGGGATGGGCATATCCGGCGCTAAGGAAAGGGCATATCCGGCGCTACGGAAATCAAGTACTACGGATTAAAGCATTTCTTGGCCTCCCATGAAATCTTCGCAGCTCCATGACCTTTGTGGCCTGTTTCGTCGATTCCAGCCGGAGATTTAAATGTTATATTACCGGCTATCGTTTCTGCATCTTGGCTAAGGAAGGCTTTATTTACATAACCTGTACCGCCACCACCAGAAGATACAGAATTAGTACCAGCCCAGCCTCCCCAGAAGCCGCCACCGCCACCGCCACTACCATGTTCGGTACCAGTTGCTTTACGGGCTTGTTCTCCCATACCAAATTTATACCAGTTAGGTGCATTATTTTTGTGAGGATCATAAAAATTACCAGAAGCATCATAATTAGATATCGCGTTATTACCTTGAGTGGAAGAAATTGATAATCCACCAGCATCTCCACCACCATATCCACCTTCCCAATGATAGCAATCACCTCCACGTCCACCTGCAACCATTATAAGTTGAGTGTCATAATCTTGCTTAAAGGCGGTCAGCATTGCTTTTTTAAAACCAATATGGGTAGCACCGCCACCTCCACTGCCTCCAATCTTTCTTGTATTTGCACCATTTCTAGAATCGCGTCCTCCATTATATCCACCGAAACCACCATAGCTTGAGCCATGATTAGGTTTATTTGGATCGTTACGGGTTCCTTCTCCACCGACACAAACATAAAGAGTATTCTTCTCTTTCAGTGTTGCGTTTCCTTTTGAGTATCCCCCACCAAAACCTGAATAAGAATATCCATTCCAGGCAGTATTTTTTGCAGAACCTGCTCCCCAACATTCCAACTTGTAAGTTGCATCTTCTGGAACCCCAAACTCCTGAACAAAATCTACTTCATGACCTACACCGGCTCCTGTTACAGGATTATATCCGGTATCGTATTCGAAGTCTCTAACTCCATATATAAACGCAGGATCTGCCTGGATTGAAAGTTGTTGTGGAGTACTTTCTGTAGGTGTCAAACTATGCGACTTTAAAAAGCCCCAGTGAGTTCGAGTATCGTCATTAGGATTTCCTGCCTTAAACGATGTCTGTACACGCAACGGAATGATTTGAAGATATTTTGTACCCTTAGTTACGCAATAAGGTACATTGCCTATAAAATCAGTTGAGGCGGTCAATGTCCGTTCACCCTCTGTCTTAGAAATTTTTGGCGTTATAGTCTTATCACCATAGTAATACTTATACGAATTGTCTTTAAAGTAACAAGTAACTGGTATCTTCTTGTCACTCAAAGTTAATACCGCAAGACTAACCTGGTGATCCATTTTGAACTCTAATGTAGAAGCATCTGCTTTTACGACGCCACTAGCCACCTGAAGGTCCTGGCTCACAAGAGTATTAACATCTTGCTGAGCACTAACAGGTGTCCATTTATCTATCATATCTTTAAAGAACTCAGCAGCAGTTGTTGCTTCTTTATCAATGGTTTTTTCTGTCTTACTATATGGATAGTAGGCAAAATACTTATAATTTGTAGTGAACAGGAATCTCTGATTATTCTCTGTCTTCCAAATAGAATTTCCCTGATCATCCTGCTGCTTCACAAGCTTGATATTAGGGATTACCACTAACCCATCCTTACTTACTGCATAGAGGCCGATAGCCTCATTGTCATTAAACAACTGCTTAGGATAACCAACAGCAGTCCATGTATCAGGATACACAACCTCCGGATTACTCAGCGTATTAATAGCCTTTGCCGAAAGCTTATAGATGACAGATTTACCTGGCAGCCATACCTGGTCCTTCATATCGATAATCAGGGACTGGAGTACGCCATCCAGTTCGAATTGGAAATTCAACTTGGCACTTTCTGGCAGTGTCTGCGGAATCATCATCAGCGTATTGTTATCTGATGTCAATGCAAAGTCCTTGCCTGTTACTATATCTTGATCCTTGAGATCGAATGTATATGTTCCTATTTTATTGCTTCCACCATCCTGGGCAAATTGCCACTCTGGTGCAGCATTTCCTTCTCCTTTCATTACAGCAAGATCATAGGTACCCTCGTTAGGAATACCACTCAGAGTAATGCTTGTCAATTTCTTTCCAGCACCAAGAACATCAGCCAAATCCTTATCGATAGCGAAGGTTACAGCTGTAAGGGCATGATTGAAATTCAAATCCAAGGCGTTATCTGATTGCGAGCCTTTGGCTGTGGCAAGAATCAAATCGGGCTGATTCACAATATCCGTTGTTGATGCAGTATATGTTATCCGGGTCTTTTCATTATCAACATCTGGCATGAAACCCAGAGGGGAGGTTGAGCCTGCGCTATATGGAGCGAAGGCATGAAAAGACACTTCTGAACCCACTGGCCAGCGGCTGTCCTTGATTTCCCACACCTTATCTTCGTTGGTTGATGTGGCTACCGCTATTTTTGGATCACCATTTTCTTCCTGGAATAATGATAAATTATTTTCTCCGTTCTTATAAATCGCAGTTACGCCAAAGCTACCATAGGCGCCAATATTATCCTTCATGCTTCCACGAGTCTGCGCTACCCTTTCGTGCTCTACATCTTCCAGGGGTGCGCCGGAACGGGTGATGGGTTTTCCTTCCTTGCTCCAGATATGGATGCCATCCTGCACTACCGAGTGGAGATAGAGGGGTTTGCCGAAAGGAGTTGACACGACGATGGGACCCTTCTCGGTGGCAGCAGCTATGGCAGCACGGGAAGAGGAAGCGGGAGACATGGGTTTCCAGCTGTTGTCGAGCGTTGCATGAAACGTGATTTTATCTTTTGATAGATTGGCTTGCTGCAGTGATTCGCTTTCTGAACATGACGTAAAGGATGCGAGTACACTGAGTGCCAATAAACTGCTTTTATAAGTTTTCTTCATCATAATGGTTTCTTTCTATTGTTTTACGCCAATGGGGGTTAAAGGAATTGGAGAATTCCGAGGCTCCATAAGAGGGGGAAATTCTCCAATTCGATTGTGAATATGATATATAATAATTACATCTCGATCTTACCGTTATCTGTACCAGCAAATTTATCTGTCCATTCCAAAACCTTAACAGTGAACTTGATTGCCTTACCGAAGATGTTATCACCCTTATCAGGATCATTTTTACCAGGTTTTACTTCACTACCACCATCAGGATTAGGCTTCACAGGATCCACCTTACCGCAACCCTTTGTCATGTCAAGAGTGTAAATGTACTTATTGCCTGCTTCCCATTTTGTATTATTAGGAAGAGCAACGGCAGCCCAACCGTAACCAGTACCACTTGCAGGGTAAATAGCAGTTTTACCTCTTTTTACATTAATCAACAAAGAGATGTATGCTTTACCTACAAAATTCTCAAATCCTTCAGCAACTTCAGTAGTTGTTCCAGCCCAAGATGTTACAGTCTGAGGGATAATCATCGCACCACCTGCAACATCACCTGCATTACACTTATCTGTCAAATCGACAGGATCTGAATTCCGAAGAGTTATCGGATTCTCAAACACAGTTTCATATACAGCATTTGCAGTACCGGAATTAGTCCAAGTATGACTATTTGTGTTCTTACCTGCGTCATGTGCGAATGCATAGTCTGCAGAACCACTAACAGAAGCAATACGAATACCCTTAATCGAATAATGAAGATCAGCATCTGTATTCTTAACTACAATCTTAATCTGAGAAAGAATGTGCTCAAAATTCAACTCTACACCACTCGTTTCATTAGCTGCCTGAGAACCTGTACCATAAGCAAAAACAACATCGTGCTGATCCTTGATATCCGTTTTAGGCTCAAAACCTGTAATCGTAGCACCAGTACTTGTCAAACTAGGAGCGTTGTAGCTCCATGTATCTCCAAGATGAGAATAAGCAACAAAGGTAAGAGTGCCACTCTTTGGCCAAGTTGGATTGAAGGCCTTACATTCAAAAAGGTTACCATCACCTTTTTCAAATACCTTATTTGCAAAATATGCATTAGTTCCATCAAATGCACTAACAGTCATCTTAGTCATGTTAGTTACTCCATCCTTACCTGTCAACTCCAGGGCACGGCTATTCAAGCCAACGGTAGTGCGGAAGGTGATGGTAGAGCTCTTCGCAACATCTGTGGTCTCCTCAGAAGAGCAAGATGACAGGGCGATGGCAGCTGCGGCCATCATGTAAAACGCTTTTTTCATAATTAATACTTTTAAAAAATTAATACTATGTTTTTTATTTCATTAATGATAGAGAATATCCTTGTTATGATAGATTCCTATGACAAGGGAAATTCCAAATTTTCTACATCTTTATATCTATGTAAATCTCGTTCCATTTGCTTACGCTCGGCTGAAGACCGCCTTCGGTTCCGGGATTCGGCTTCGGCAACGGGAGCTTGTCAAGCTCAATCTTGATGTGCGTCTCGTCCTTCTGCTCCGGGTCGTGAATCTGGTCGGTGACGTCGTCCTCGTAATACCAGTTGCTGCCGTCGTTGAGCTGGGCGTAGACCATCAGGATGTGCTTGTTGGGCTGGATGGGACAATGACCGAAGACATTCACGCTGCCCGTTACCTTGGAATTGGCTACATCCACAGTTACCGGGAATGGGATGGTTACCTTTTCTGAGGATAACTCGTCGATGCCGGCAAACCAGCCGCCGGAAAGACCTGAGATGCTGGCGCTCATCGCCTTCACTCCTCTCAGATTCTGCACGTTCTTGATTTCTACCGAACAGTGCTTCACTCTCGCCTTCGGCTTCAGCGTGATGAACGATTTCTCTCCGTTGGTCTTTATCACCAGGCGCTCGGCATGGGCACTCCAGAGCATTTCGGGCTCTGACATTACCCGCTCCTTGCTGCCATCGGTGGCTCTCGGTGCCGACTGCGCCATGCTTGCCAGGAGGCCCTGGAGCACTCGCGTTTCTGCCGAGGTTACCTCGAAGGTCTTGCGGGTTTCCTTGCCGTTGATGCGGTGGGTTTCCTTGTCGCTGTTTACGCAGATGGCATCGTAGGTGCCTGCGGCTACAGAGATGCATCCTCCGTTGCGGTCGGTAAACTCATATCGCTGCGGTGCTCCGCCGTTTTCCGGATAGAGATAGAGACTCATGGTGGAAGGGTTGGCGTCGGGGGCTTCGCTCCAGTCGAAGATTACCTCTACGTTCTGGCGATGCGGATGGTCGTAGCAGAGATCCTTGTGCTCGCACGAGGTGAGGAATTCTATCAGGAGGATGAGGAATGCCATGCATGCCAGCAGCTTGAGGAAGAGATACCACATCTGTTTATGATAATAGCCTTTTGTCATTTCTTACCTCCTTTCTTTTTATTGGTGTTTCCTTTGCCGAGCAGCCATACCAGGGAGATTTCTGCCTGGGTTGGGCCTAGCCACTTTCGCTTCTTGGTTTCCTGGTAGACGTAGCATCCATCCCTCGGTACGTAGGTTTTGTAATTGGAATGGAGGTAGCCTATTCCCAGGGCGAAGTCGAGGTTGAGGCGGTTGGCTATCGGGTGGGAGTAGCCGTATTTGATGCCTGCGGCATAGGTGGCCTTGCTCTGGTAGCCCTTGGCTCCGAACTCGAAATCGTAGGTGAGGAAATCGCCGTAGATGCCGAGGTGGTGGCCCTGCAGGGGCTTGGACTTGGAGAGGGTTCCGAAATACTTTCGGATTTCCAGGCCGCCGCCGTAGATGCGCCAGTAGCGATGCTTGGCGTCTTTGCTCCACCAGGCGAGCATGCCGCCTGCGCCTAGGGTCCAGCCGCTGCCGATGCTTGCTTCCAGGGATAGATTCGGAACCAGGAGGGCATCATAGAGGAGGTTGGATTTCAGGGCGAAATAGGAGGCGACTGGGGGCGCCTGGGGCTCGGAGGAGGGATGGACCTGCGATGGAATCGCAGGGAACGGGGGCGAGGAAGGAGACTGGGAGGCGGGCTGCTGGGAGGCGGAGTCCAGACGGGCTTGCTCCAGGCTGGCTTCGGCTGCTGAAGGGGTGCTTTCGGCTGCCAGGGTTTTAACCTCGCAAACTACTACGGCTCCTGTTCGGAGGGTGTAGAAGTGGTTGTCGAGCATGTATTTCCATGCCTTGCCGCCATCCAGGTTTTGCAGTTGGCGCTTTCTTCCATCCACCACCTTTCCGTTGCGGGTTATCCATTCGGGGGTGTGGCGGATGATTTGGAGAGCCTTGTTTCGCCATGGGGTCTTTTCCTTGGCTATCAGGGCAGCCAGGCCTTGCCAGTCTTCTCCGGCTGAGGAAACGGTAAAGATACTGTCGGGCAGCACCAATGTTTCCTTCAGGTAGTCGCGCAGGCGTTCACCTCGGCGCTTCGCCACTCTCTTGTTGAGTGCCGAATTACCTTCGGGCGATGCCGCAGAAAGGATTCTGATGTGTTGCAGTTGTACGCACGGATTGCCTTTGATGGTCTGGATTCCCTGAGTCAGTGCCTTCATGTTGGCGGCATTGTCTCTATAGGAGAGTTCCAGCAGGGAGTAGCCTGGGCGGAAATATATCGTGGTCCGCAGGCTGTCCTGAATGGAAGCGGCGTATGCGTTTGCCAACAGGGTTGTCGGCATCAACACAACCATAACTATTTTCTTTACCATATAATACCATTTTTCATTAGTGTCCAATAAAAATTGGACACGTTAATTAATTAATCAAATAGTCCCTTAAAAAGGGGATAATCGAGTTCT
>ENA-UERG01001196-UERG01001196.1-human-gut-metagenome-genome-assembly--contig:-NODE-1196-length-22677-cov-8.348894_pt1 | contig 22677 bp, 14 predicted proteins | sample MGYA00242954_ERZ507954 | MGnify/ENA primary metagenome ERZ507954 (study PRJEB26167, sample SAMN06115478) | human gut metagenome | host: Homo sapiens | place: China:Sichuan | collected 2015-01-21... | reverse complement strand
GGCATAAGAAAGAGGAAATATTATATTTCAATTTTGAGGATGACCGGATAGATTCTTTAGATGTCAAAGACCTTGACTTGATAAAAACGTGCTATGAAGAGATGTATGATTCTCGTCCAATATTCTTCTTGGATGAGATACAATTGGTTGATAGATGGGAAAAGTTTGCTCGTAGGTTAGCAGACCAAGAATATCAAGTATATATCACTGGCAGCAATGCCAAAATGCTGAGTAGTGAGATTGCCACTACGCTTGGCGGCAGATATATGATACATGAAGTGTATCCTTATTCCTTCCAAGAGTATTTGAATGCCAATGGTATTGATATAGATGAAAAGAACGCAATATTTACGTTCGGAAAACAGATTGTAAAGTTGGCAAACACTTATTTTCAACATGGTGGTTTGCCTGAAACGGTAGGTATGAAAGAACCTCGTTCATGGATGAGCAATCTGTTTAGTAAAATATTCTTTGGCGACTTAGTTGCAAGATACAGGATACGCAACGATTATGCATTGCGTGTGATGATACGCAAGATGGCTGAGAGTGTAAAGCAACCTCTTTCATATAACAGAATTGCAAGCATCGTCAGTAGTACAGGCAAAAAATTAAGTACAGACGCAGCGATAGACTATGTAGAATATATGACTGAAACTTGGCTCATACTGCCCTACGAGAATCTATATGGAAAGTTGCAGGATAAGGAATCGAACCGCAAATATTATTTCACGGATAACGGCTTACTGAATCTTTTCCTTGTTGATGCCAATACTTCCTTGCTTGAAAATATTGTAGCGATAACTCTCAGACGCAAATATGGTGATGAAAGTTATTTTTGGAATAGTAAGAATGCTGAAGTGGATTTTGTCGTTCCAGAAGAGAAATTGGCTGTGCAGGTGTCCTATTCTATGGCAGATGCAGACACGTTCAAGCGAGAAACAGATGCCCTGATAAAGCTCGATTCTGTTCTATCAATCAGCAAAATGATGGTTGTTACCATGGAGGAAGAGAGCTTCGTTGAAAAAGAGGGATACCATATAGAACTCGTTCCTTTATGGAAATGGCTGCTTAGGTTCTAATAAATTAGGAGGATTTTTCTAAGCCAAAAATAGTCTATATGGAGATACAAACGGATAATCCCACAGAAGGCTATCCTTTTCCATGTTTTTCTTTCGACGAAAGAAATTCTATAGCTCTGAATACTGCATATATAATGTGTAGCGATTCTGTTGATGTGCGATACATTTTAGGTGTACTTAACTCATCGGTAGGGCGTATGATAGCAAAGTTTTATGTTACACAACTTCAAGAACGCCAGTTTAGAATGTTGGCACAGTATTTGGCAAATTTCCCAATCTCGCAAGCAACGCCCAGTGTTCAGAATAAGATCATTGAATGTGTGCAAGAATGCTTATCTCATGAGACGGAAAATGTTAAAGATATAATCAACAAGATGGTTTATGAAATATACCATTTTGACGAATCTGAAGTTACTTATATAGAAAGAGTCTGAACTATAATTGAGAATGGAGGTTATTTGCCTTCATTCTCGATATATATTATCTCATCCTTTGTTAAATGATAAAATTTGTAAATATCTAAGTCACTAATCTTATTTCCATTTATTGAAATTGAAATTGGAACGGGCAATTTTATCAAAGCATGCTTGTTATATTGGTAGCCATGTTCCCCAAGTTCAACACTTGAAAATATCTTTCGATATGCGACCTCAAACAATTTACAAGACAAAATCTGTTGTAAAAATTTAGCCTTGTTTGAGATAAGCATAAAGCATGTTTTATCAATGAAATAGCCATTTTCATCAAATGCGAAAAACGCCCCCATCGTAGTCTCGGGATAAATGATTTTTGGCTTAGAAAAATCCTCCAAATAAGCGCAATTCCTAAGGTTATATGGCGTTTCTCCTTTGTCAGCTCTCTTTGAAATTTTATCCCAATATTGATCAAGATGAGCTTTAACAGCAGGATATTCTTCAATATGAATACGCTCTAACTTACCTCGAATACCATTGTGAGTATTAATCAGCCATAGGTTCGCCCAGTTATACCCATACCTCTTGATGTCCCTGCCGCGCAGAATGGGTCTTATAAGTTCAGCCGTCCGTTCACGCTCGTCTTCGGAGTGGCAGCTGGCAAGTATTTCATCACGTTTAGCGGTGTCAATGATGAAAGCTTCATTGTAGCCCGTTTTGATGCCGTAGTTGATTTGAATATCCCAATCCTTCAAAGGTGTTCCCACAGCTTCAATTTTTCGTTTGATGCTCTGCTCAATAGGCGAAAGAATCACCCATAAATCAGAACTGCTAAACTCGCACTCCGTTCCACTCTGCTGCACAAAAACGCTCAGTTCTATTCAGACAAAAATTGCTTGATATACCGGTCAAGAGTATTTCTGTCAACCTTACACAGCTTTGCAATTTTGCGCTTCGAAACATTCGCTTTTAGCAGTTCTTGTATAAGTGTTTCTTTTCCGTGTAACTTGTATTTCTCGGGAGCACTCTTTCGCCCTTTGGGTCTGCCAAGTGTAATGCCCTCTGCTTTTTTACGCGCCAAAGCTTCTTTGGTTCGCTGACTGATCAAGTTACGCTCTATCTCTGCAGACAATCCAAAAGCAAATGCAAGCACTTTGCTTTGGATGTCATCGCCAAGACGATAGTTATCTTTGATAGTCCACACACGACATTCTCTTGTCATGCAGATATTCAATATTTCCATAATCATGAATAAGTTGCGACCTAGGCGGGAAAGCTCCGCACAAATGATGAGGTCATCTTTTTGTACTCGCTTCAGAAGCTTTCCCAGCTCTCGCTTGTTATACGCTTTCATTCCACTGATAGTTTCCTCTATCCATCCATCAATCACGAGTTTGTTGCAATCGCAGAATTTGTTAATCTCAAAGCGTTGGTTCTCTACTGTCTGTTTGTCGCTGCTGACTCTGATGTAACCGTAAATCATAATTGTCTATTTGAATTTTCTATTATAATGGAGCCTCATTTATTTGCTTTATTATGAATAGTAGGCTCATTTATTAGAAATACTGCTGGCTAACTTCTTACTGCCAAGAATCAATTTTTAATGCCATTTTAATGCCATTTTAACGCCGTTAAAACACCATTAAAACGCTGTTTTAAGATTCCATGTAAACTACTAACTTTAACGGTTCTAATGTTTGATTGTAATGTTTGATGAAATCCACCGGAGAATTGGAAGGGGAAGCTATTGAGATAACTTTAAAATTACTTGGAGATGTCAAGGATTTTTACGAATATTGCGACATAAAACCATGCCCGGATTCTTAGGCATATCATTTTAATATAGCGAACGGGCACATTAAATAAATAAGAATATGGGAAACTTATTAGACGAAGTAACAGGACCTGTGAATGACCAAGGTCGTGATGTACATGTGATAGACCGCCAACTGCCAGTTAAAATCGGCTTTGACTCCACGTTATTTGAAATTGCATTGTGGATAACCATCCCGGTGCTTGTGTTATTGTACGTACTAATCATGGGAGCAACACTTGAAAATGCTTTGTTGGTAGGCATAGTTGGATGTTTGGCAGGAATCTTGCCCGGTGTGATTTTCATCTTTATGAAGATATCAGCCCGCAACTACTTCTTACAGCTTGAGCAACGCATCCAAGCAGAAGCTTCCAATATCGACAACTATTTGGAACAGCGCGTACAGATATTGCAAAATGTCGTGGGACTGGTGGAACGTGCGATTGACCTCGATAAAGATGTCATGAAAGCAGTGGCTGCCCTTCGAGGGGGTGCCGTGAATGCGGAAAACCGGAACGAAGTGAACCAACAAGTAGACCATGCATTCGGCCGTTTATTCCCACAAGTGGAAGCTTACCCGGAATTGAAAGCGCACAATGCGATAGCAGACGCCATGCAACAAAACAATTACCTGCAAAGGGAGATTACTGCCGCACGCACCGTTTACAACAGTCGTGTCACCCAATGGAACACCGATATTTTTGCTTGGCCGACAAAGATGATTGTGGCTGCACGACAAGGCTACACGACACGTATTCCTTTCACAGCATCTGCCGAGACACGTGCCATGGCAAGAAACAAGTTCTTTTAAGATATAGTTCAGGATGAAAGACATCTACGACCCACTCACCGAGTATGTCAATGTGTTTCGTGACCGTTTTAAGGAAATCACTGAAGCCACCTTTGCCGAACTGGCAGGAGAGGCGCAAGTTGATATCGAAGCCAACCACGAAACATGCCGCCAGTTATATGAAACCGAGAAGATATTGTCTTCCGTGGAATCATATATCAGCCGATGGAAGGCGTGGCGTTTGCTCTTGTGGCTGGGTGTCGTAGCCGGAGTAATCTATATTTATGTTTGCTATGAAGAACTGCGGTATCTGACGCCACGGTTGCTTGTCCTCATTGCCGTGGCTATTTTGGCCGCTATCATTTATCTGTGCGTCAGAGTGCGTCCCCGATTGAAAAAGCTTAAGTCGGAACAGGGCGACTTAACAGCAACTGCAGAGCTTTTCAAAGCGGAAGCATGGCAACAGATGTCCTCGCTCAACCGTTTATATGACTGGGATATATTAACCCGAATGATGTCCCAAACCGTTCCCCGTTTGGAGTTCGACGCCTATTTCACGACACAACGATTGGCGGACCTGAAAGCGGTCTATCATTGGGACGAATCTTTCAACAAGGAGCGTTCTGTGATTTATTCCCATTCCGGCCTTATCAATGGCAATCCATTCGTCATCTGCCGAACCCGGAAAATGAACATGGGCGCAAAAACCTATTATGGTTCAAAGACAATCTATTGGACTGAACGGCAACAAGGTTCTGATGGGAAATATCATACGGTCCAATGTTCCGAAACTCTTACAGCCAGTTATACCGCTCCTTTCCCTGAATATTTCGAGAAGACACGCCTCATTTATGGCAACACGGCAGCTCCTGACTTGATTTTCTATCGCAAGCAAAGTGGATTGGCAGGGAAGGAAAACTCTTTATCGTTCAAATGGAAGAAGCGTTCTTTACGCAAGAAGGCTCGTAACTTGACGAATGGAGACTTTGCCATGATGACAAACGAGGAGTTTGAAGTGGCATTCAACACAAGCAATCGCAACAACAACCAGCAATTCGCACTTCTTTTCACACCATTGGCACAAGAGAATATGCTCAAGCTCTTAAGAGATAAAGAAGTAGGTTATGGGGATGATTTCGACTTTGACAAGAACCTGATGATTAACACGATTATTCCCGACCACATGCAGGCTTTGAACTTGGATATGAATCCGGAGCAGTATCGCAACTTCGACTATGAAAAGGCGAAAGAAGATTTCTATGCAATCAACGCCCGATACTTCCGTGCCATCTATTTCAGTTTGGCTCCGCTTCTCTGTGTACCTATGTATCAACAGATTCGTCCTCAACAAGAAATCTATGGTCATGATATGGAACGTCACAGCGCCTTTTGGGAACATGAAGCGTTAGCAAACTTTTGGGGGCAGGATCATTTCAAGCATCCAAGCTGTGTGACGGATTGTATTCTGAAAACTACCGAAAAGACGGATGGAGAGGGAGTTTCAACAATTGCCGTCCAAGCACACGGTCATCGTTCCAAGGAAAGGGTAACTTATATCAGCAAATGGGGCGGAGATGGGCGTATGCACCGCGTACCTGTTTATTGGGAAGAATATCTTCCGGTTACCGGGAAAGGGACAATCTACATGAAAGAGGACAATGACATCAAAGAGGGTGCCATCACGCACCGCCAACGCCTGAATCATATAAGCGATGTGCTCGACAAAACCCATTTGAATTTATATCGGAGGCACATCGCTTCTAAAGTGTAAACTATAAGTTTTTCGTCATCTCAGTTCTACTGATAAAGATATTTCTTTTTGAAAGCGAAAAACCACGAGCGTTATTTTATCACCGGGCTTACTATCCTTCAATGCTTCAAAAAATTCTTTTGAAGTATTAGTCTGCCGGTTATTGACTTTCAATATCACATCATTCGTTTTTAACAATGTATGCATACTTTCCAACGGGTCTACAGAAAGGACATAAACCCCTCGTTCTGAATCCATACCTGTCGCCGAACGCTCACCAAGTGTAGTTAGATTCTTAAGTTCCACACCTTGCCACCTTTCTATTTGTGCTCTTACTCCACCATAAGAAATAATAGGCACCGGCATTTCAGGTTGGCGGGAAATAGATTTTAATCGAAGAGATTGAACTCCGAATTCATCCATTGGGAAATTGTGAAATCCTCCATTCACAATAGCCTCTGAATTATCGGATAAAGTAAAATCTCCTACTGACGGATTAGCAAAAAGCACATCACTCACCCATGAATTCTTATCCGTTCCGTTCTTATGAGCAGCCTGCAACGCTATGGAATCTGTAAAATTATAATCAACCATCAGTCCCCATTTGCGTACTTGTATGGGCTTATAAGCCGACATGACAATATTGCGAGAAAAGACATCTCCACTTTGCAGGAACCAAACGTGCGGATGGAAAGAGTTGTTGATTATGATATTATTTTCCACAATACGATAAAAACCTTCCCGCAGCTTGATTCCTCCATTCAGGCACAAGTTATTATAAATATGGTAATTGGAAGATCCATCATCCAAATCGATATCCCAGCCTCGGTCGCAACGGAAGCGGTTGTGACGGATAGTCGTTGTCTTGACGGCATCCAATAAAACCAGCTCAGGATGATTGGTTGTCATCTCCTCCATCGTCTTATAGTCCGGATGCCAAAAACGATCTCTTCCCCACGAATTGAAAGAACCATGATCTCCCGTTTCCTTGACAGTGTCGAATATATCATTGTATTCAATGATATGCCCGCCCCAAGTTCCTTCACTTACATTGATGCCAGCACGCGGAGTATCGTAAATACTATTATGAGAAATAATAATTGATTGGCTCATGGATAGCTCTATTCCCGTAATTTGTTTTTCAAACAGACCTATTTTGTGAATCAGATTATCTTTCACGACACAATTAGAAGGATAGTTGTTTCCTTTAGGTCCCTTCTCCCTATCCAATAAATCGAACGGGACAAACAGGCTATACTCAAAACTGGGTGAACGCACACATTGCGGATCTCCCACAAAACAGATAGCACTGGCTCCTATATTCGTGAAGTGAGAACCAGAAACTTCAGCATTCCGATTGTATTTCGAAAAGAACACAGCATTACCACCCAAATTATACAAATCACAATCTGATAACGAACATCGTTCAGTTCCTTCCATGAATACGGCAGCCCCTCGATAAATTGTCCAATCAGAACGCAACAAGGGTTCGTACCTTTCCATAAAAGTACGCATAGTTTGAGTTAGCTGTAAGCCGTCCAATCGAATATTCATAACAGGGTCGGCTTCTGTTCCCCGAATCTCAAACAGATGCTTCAATTGTGGAGTTTCCACCACAGCCTTCTCCATATTTTCTCCTTCGATAGGATAATAATAAAGCACACTTTCCTCTGTATCAAAGAACCATTCTCCCGGAGCATCTAACTCTTCGAATATATTTTCAACCATACGATTATCAGGATGCAAACCAGATTGACGATTATTTTGCCATCCACCTTCTAAGGCGAGCTGATTCTTATCATCCTTTCCTGTAATTCGGTAATGGAAGTCTCCCCAGTCGCTCCGGTGCATGGCATGTAAATACCCAGTTTCCGGATGCTTCCATTGTTTCACTCGTGAAGGAGCTGTAGCCTCAGCAGATGTTCCGTTGAAACGAATGGCTTGTTCATCATAATTCGGGTAACGAGCCATGTGACGGATTTCCCCATTTACTAAAAGCATATCCATTTGGACCTGACCTTCTATTTTGGCGCACATGATACCTTTCTTGTAAGGTTTCCAATCCAAGTCCAATTTCTGTCCGCCACTAATCACTACTTTTTCTCCTGGGTACGAACGAATATTCAACGCCCTATTCCGATTGCCATCTGTCTTGGTTAAAACTACAGTCTTTTGCAACCGATAAGTTCCTTCCCGTAGGAATAAAGTTACTTCTCCCGATTCTTTCCTGGCTTCTTCCAAAGCCTTTTCCAAAGAAGCAAAAGGAGCTTCTATAGAACCCAGATTCATGTCTTTCCCCTCAGTTGAAATAAAATATTCGGTTTGGGCATAAATACCAAACGAACTCAACCAAAAACAAGCAATGCTTAACCATTTAATTCCCATACATATTCTATTCAATTAGTGACAAACACCGAATGGATTCCGGCTCCTTTCAAGTCAATAGTCTGTTCTTTACCGGAAACAGCATGCATGCATCGGATTTGATCCTCTCCTGTAGTCTGCACCCGGACATTCCATCCATTGGAAGTCGGTTGGATGGATAAAACATCTGTTGTGTTGGCAAATGGATGCACTGCCAAACCGGCTGAACAATGGATATTCTCCATTCGATAACGGCGGACCGGAACAGAGAACTTCTTACCGGCATAGCAGAACTCCGCTTGGACTTCCTCTTTGTTGCTTTGCCAATCCGTATCCAAAAGAAGGATTGTACGGTGGTCGCCCTGATCCCAAACGGTAAAACCGACATGAGGAGAAGAGGCAATCCATCCTTTTCCAGATTCTTCTTCGATGGATGAAGCGGCTAAGGCATGCATTGTCTTTTCATATTCCGCAACCAACGAAGAGGCTATCGGATAATCCGGAGTGGCAAAGTAGATAATCCGTCCATTTCCATAAGAGATTTCATTCTTTCCACTCATAGACCGATATTGTTCGCCCAACATTTCACGGATGACACGGTCGTTATCCGGGAACCGGACAGGTTGGTCAGGTTGCAACTCTGCATTTAAATGGGCAGCGGACAACAACAACGTTCCGCCATCGAAAACATACTGCTTGATTCTCTGGAAATCGTTCTCGTCATACGTGTTCCAGCCCAAAAACAACATGAGTTTGTAACGGTCCATGACATCCTGCGGAGCTTCCACCGGTAACAAATCCACCGGTCCGTATGGAGTGGAAGTAAACCAGCCTTCAGGACCACAAGCGTCCACTTCATTCTCCGGATAAAAGACCCGTAGCAAGTCAAAGCTTTCACAAGCTTGGTTGAATTTCCATTTCTCTCCTTCTTGAGACCAAACCGAACCTCTCACAAAGGATTTCCAAGCGTCATTGCGTCCTTGGATAACAGCAATCCGGCTTTGTAAATCACCCCGACGCGTGTGTGTCTCGATATAATCCAAGATCTGATGCTGGGAAAACAGATGGGCTTTCCCGGATTCAGAGTAGCGGTCGTGTGCATATTCATCCGTCCATAAAGCCTCTTCCGTGTTAATATGGGAAGAACCATGCATATAAGCCACAGCCAACGACATATAATGGCGCAACGCATGTTTCGGGTCGGTAAATGGGAAAGAGCCCCATTGCATGGCATGCAAAGAACCAAACAAAGGACGGCTATAAGCACGGGAAGCTCCTCGTAAAGCGGAAATGATGATTTCTTCCGGTCCATACATCTGTTCTGCCCCCAACCATTCATATCCGGCTTGATATAAATAACGGAACATAGTAGACGGTCCCGTATGACGTGTGCTTTCCCCTTTGGAATAACGGAGATTGGTAACAAACTGGCGAGCTCCTTCTGCCATATCGTTTATACCTTGCGTGTCATAATGGATAAAAGTCCCATGGTCTGTGTAAATCGGTCGGTGCTTGGCAAAGATACCTCCAAATGGGCGAATCCGGGCTGCCATGTCCGAGAACAAGCCTTGGTATTTGAAGTGCTGCCAATAGTAATAGCCACCATCATTTTCATGGGCTTGTTTCCCTCTGAACAGAGGAGATGCCAAAGTTTCCAAAGATGGATTTATCCGGCTGGAAGCCAATGTCCGTCCTTCTACCTGCCAAGCATACGGAACTTTCATTTGGCTTAGCAACTGGGTATAATGACGGATGATTTCTGGGTCTGCAATACGGAATCCGCTCCATTGGTAAGAGGGACGGAATTGATACCAGTTCCCAATGCGCTGGTTGAAATACCATTTGAAGAAGTAATCGTACGGCACATATTGTTTGTCGATATGGATTTCATCTCCGGAAGAGAGGTAGATAGATTCCGCCGCTTTGTCAATTACTTGCAAAACTTGCGCCTCTTCCCGCCGGTTCCCGTCGTCAAAGCTCAACAAGATAGGTTGTCCGGCTTTTCCGGAACGAAGCTCAACCACATGAAGTCCTGTCTTTTCAAACAGGCAGGTTTGCTCTTCAAGGGCGGCACCTGCAACTTTCACTTGCAATTTGACGTGCGGGCGATTGGTTTCTACCAACACACCAAAATCCGAGTCTTTCGCCACATATTTAGGAACAGCGATAACTTCATAATCCCGAGCATACTCTTCAATCACTTCCAACCGTTGCAGTTCGTATGGAAAAGCTGCACGATGAGGCTCTTTAAGCAAAGAGAGCTTCAACTCTCCAACGCCTTGCAAGGAATCGGGCAGAGGAATATAAAAGTCTGCCACATTGGAAGCTCTATCGAACCGGTTGCCTTGGAAGATGCACTTCCCATTAAATTCCAGTTTCCACATCGGCCAACTGCGGGTGGCAAGGTTCACTCCAACCCAGTAATTAAATGGGTCGGTTTTCTGTGCGAACTTGGTAAATGGAATGGAACAAACTGATTTCTTTCCTTGTGTCAACCGAGGAGCTTCCACCCAACAAGCCCCACTGAAATGGGTTCCTCCGATACGGATCAAGGCGCAAGCGACAGGACAATCCAATTGGAACGTGGCGGAAACAGATTGTTGCTTGCCTGTTCCTTCCGGGATTGGCAAATAGAGGACCGAGTCGGGCCGGTCATAAATATCATCGGCTGCCCGTCCTGCTTTCGGATAATACAACCCTATTTCCAATCCGAAATCCCCTTCCGGAGAGACAGACAAACCCTGTTTCTTGACAACCGGAATCTTCACCGTCAATTCTCCGGGTTGTAGCAACGAACCACTCACCCGATAATAGGCATATCGTTCAAATGGGTCATTCTCTCCTTTGAAGTAGAGTGAATAACGGTCTTGTTTCCGGATGATTGAATCCAAATTATCATCTATAAGGTACTCAGCCCTGCGGAACATCTCTTCTCCTCTTTCCTCGAAAGGAACAGGCATTTGGAGACCTCCGACTACACGTAAGGATTTACGGGTAGGAACTGCTTGTTGTCCTAAGCGGACACTTTTCGTAATTCCCTGGTCGGGTTGAAGCAAATAGGCGTCCTTCCCTTTTCCCGGTGTAAAAATAACTGTCCGGATCTCTTTCCAAGAAGTCTCTGCATGGAGAGGAGAAGAAGAAAAGAAGCCAAGTGTAAATAAAAGAAAGAATATCTTCTTCATAAATATCAAGCCTTAAAAATTTATTTTCTTTGAACTATCACATTCTGCCCTTTCCGGGTCGGGATTATTAGTGTGTCTCCTTCACGAATTACTTCGCCTTGGTTGCCAGCAACTGAAGGTTCTCCTCTTTGCATAGAGGCTGGCAAAGCAATCCGGCAAATTCCTCCCTGCTCCGGATAAATAGTAATCTGCTCAACGTTTCCTCCTTTTTGTTCTGCTGATACCAAGAACGCTCCCATGGCACGCAAGTCCTGGAAAGAGACATCTTGCCAAGAAGCCGGGACTGCCGGGAAAATCCGAATAACACCTGTATGGCTTTGCATCAGCATCTCTTGTATTCCAGCCGCAAAGGCGAAGTTCCCTTCAAGCGTGAATGGACGATACGTGTACTTAGACTTACCACTTTTCGTCTGGTCGCCATTGGCATGGAAAGTGTTTGGCAAGCAGAAGCATTCGGCAAATGTTTTCAGTTCCTGTGCCGCTCCTTCCCCATCAAAAGCACGGGCTTTCATATTCCCGAACCAACTGTAAGAATAACCGCACCACCAGTCCGGCCCCACTTCCTGCAAACGTTGGATGGTTGCATTGATAATCTTTTGGGATTCTTCTCCTTGGCTATAATCAATCAGTCCTAACGGGTGAATCGCCAAGGCGTGTGAGAAATGACGATGGGAATCCTTATACGGGAATCCTTTGGCAATCGTCAGTGCACCTTCTTTGTCTACATCCAATGCCGGCAACTCGTCCCCAACCTCTTTCCAATGGGCAGCCTCATCGTTCAATTGCAAATCTGCAGCCATTTCAGAAGCGACCTTGAAAGCAAACTTCATTAACGAAAGGTCATAATTCGTCATATCCTTGAACCATGCTTGGATACTATTGTCAAACATTTCCGGACTTGAACTGATTGGCAAGCGGCGAACGCCCTGTTTGTCCACTGAAGATAGCTGTTCGAGGAAAGTAACTACATCTTTCGTAAACGGATAAGCCCGTTCTTTCAAGAAGGTCGAATCAGCAGAGTACTTCCAATGCTGGTAGAAATGCTGTGATAACCAAGCACTGACTGACGGAGACATGGAATATTGAATCCAGCCGCCCATCGGTTCTCCGGTCAATGTACAAACGCCCGGAATATTCATCCCCTCACATTCAAAATACTGCTTCGTATATTTCTTATAAACCTCACGCTGGTTCCAAAGTGTATTCAGGTAACCCAATTCTTCTTGTAAATGGTTTCCTATATATGCCGGCCAATAACTTAACTGCGTATTCAAGTCATGATGATAATCTCCCTTCCAAGGTGGAAGTTTCCCGTTATCGGCAGTCCATACGGCTTGGAGTGAAATCGGAGATGAATTCTCACGGGACGCTGAACCGAACTTATACATTTCATTGTCGTATTGACGCTGCAAGAGTGAATCAGGAATAGAGATGGAAGAGGCTTTCCAATAGGTATTCCAATAATTCATGTGTTCTTGGTAATCGGAAGCAACGCCACGTTCCAACGCTTGCAGGGTTTCTTCCGATGCCTTATCCTGCGACAAAGAGGAAGAGACGCTCCAAACGCCATACAAGTTCTTGCCTTTTTGTTTCCAACGTACATTTACATCGTAACAGAATCCGCCCCAACCCGGTTGGTGATAGGTAATCTCGTCTGCCGATGTTTGGATATTTCCTTGTTCATAACCTAAACGACGAAGATCTTGTCCCGTTAAGGAATTTCCATCTTTAGAACCTTCAGGATTATTATATTGGGGAGTAATCAAATTTGGAGTAATATGTTCCGGCAGGTTCTCAAAGACAAACCAACCGACCGGCTCTGTGGCATGAACGAAAGTCTTCAATGTGATGCCGTTATCCCAACGAGCCTCGCATAAGGCATTGTTCAGATACAGGTGCACATCGCATGGTTCGCCCAACTTGCCCAAAGGGAACTCAAGTGCGGCTCCCGGAATCTTGGAAGGGGCAGGAAGCTGGTCATAAGGCCAGTCGTATTTTTTCTGCACTGGCAAGTAATCCCCTTTTTGCACCTGATTATATACCCAAGAGAAACGGTTGTTCGGTCCGGATATACTATCCATCGGACGAAGGTCCCAAAGGTCGGTACGATCCAAAGAGAAACGCAGTGCGGAATCGCGTTGCCAAACCAAAGCTCCGACGGTTGCATTTCCTAATGGGATTCCTTCATCCCAGCTTTTTGCCAACTGTCCAAACTGCAAATCACTTGGTGACGGACTTAAAGTCCAATTATTGTTTTCACAATTGTCACACGAATTAAATGATTGGGAGACTATTAAAATAGCCAATAGTGTTCGTATATTCATTTTGTTTCGTTTTAACGTCAAATCTATATAATCTAAGAAAGAATCCTTGGTATTTAGACAGATAGCGACATAAGCATTCTTGTTATAGAAGCCGTCTATAATCTTTAAATAAATATCGCTTTGCTAACAGAGTCTAAAGTTACTGAAATTAGTTATATGACGGATAATTTTTGCAAAGAATTTATTTCTTGCCGAGGAAAACAGATGATAAAAATCGCAAAATGCAACAAACCCAATCCCGCTAAAAACTTAAATTTAAACGGTCAAAAACAAGCCAGAAAAGTATTGAAATTGGTCAAAAAAACATACCGTTGTTTTTAAAAAAACGTCACGAGGAATTTTTGAAAACGTCCAATGTTTTTTTCAAAACAACGGTATGTTTTAAAGAGCCATCATCAGCAAAATATAAATCACTAATAATGAAATAAATACAAGTTTACTCATGCGAGTAAGCAAGGTCGGGATCCGAAAGCAACTCTGCCAGTGGCAATCTTGATTTTCAGGCAGCCTTTCTATTCAAAATGGTATATGACTCCGGTTATTTGTTCCCGCTCTCGTATGGTCCATAGACCGCCTTTACCCGGCAACGTTCATCCTCTGCCGATAAAACATAGATGCTGTATTTACGACCTTCGTCAAACACCTTGATTACCACATGGCCGGAAACAGGACTAACAGATTGCATCCATGACTCAGAAGCATACTTTTCCTGTCTTGCTTGCGGCATGTGTGTCACATAAACGACAGGATCAGACTTGTCGGCAGTCATAGTGACCATGCGCTGAATCACATCAGGCTGAATATGTTCGTGATCCCAAACAGGGATTACATACTGCTTGGCTTGGATATGCCGTAGGAAGCCCTCCGTCATCGCATCTTTATAAGCATGATGGTTTGCCTTGCTAACATCCACAGTGCCACAAGCCTCTCCCACCTTCTCTTCTATGTTCACTTTCTCGCCATTCGAATCAAGCAACGAACCAACTGCGTCACCTCCACAATAGTAACGGAAAGGACCATAAGCAATACGCAATGCCAAACTCTTGGTGTTCTCATTCTGATGCCGGGGATCCAAATTGGCAATGTTCTCGTCGTAATAACGAATCGTCTCACCGCCCGTACCTTTCCACACTTCACCATTAGCAGCTAAATTGCGAATGGAAAACCGCGATGCGTACCGATCAGGATGATACTTCAAAGTTATCTGGTTCTCCTTTCCAACCACAAACGGCTCCTGCTGCAAGCCAAACTGGGAAGCCTGCCAATGCAAGAAAGCCCGGTAGTTATCCACGTCCCGATCGTTGATTGGCAAAGGATATTGATAGTCCGGATATCCTCGGTCGAAAACCTTCCCGAAACGAAGAACTTCTCCAGCTTCCGCAATGCCAACCCGCGCATAGTCAGGATTACGATTCTCCGTGTGCGGCACAGGCAAAGAGGAATCGCCGGTATGATCGTTATGGAAATGAGAGACCAAAAGATAATCCACCCGGTCCCGATGAGGATTAACACGCTCCACATAGCGAGCTATCCACTCACCCGCTCTTCGGGATTTGTCCGGCAACGGCTCGCACATCAGCGGATAGTCACTCGGATCAAAATCTCCGGCATCCACCAATAAAGACGTTCCATCCGGGAAAATCATAAAGTTTGATTCTCCTCGTCCCGTGTAAATATGGTGTATCTCCATCTCACCCTCCTGCCAAGCAGGAAATGTTTCCTTTTCCGAAAAGGAACAACCGGACAGACATGCGACACCCAAACCCAACAAAACCTTTACACCCAAATTTTGCTTCATTTCCATAATGTTCTTTTTTAAATAACAACTTCCCCTTTATCGTTTACCAAAATATCGTCTCTACCAAATTAGGATTCAAGATGCGTTGCTGTTGCGGCAATGGACGATAGTAGAACTTTGGCTCTTCAAACTTACGGTTGCCAATCTCGTTCTTGACAAGGATATAGCCAGAATCACCATTTGACAAAGAAATGATGCCCTCATCCAAATAGTAGAACGTGTAGTTCTCTCGTTCCGCTTCCGGAACAGTATTGCTTTCTTTATTTGGGAATATACCCATCTCTGGAACACCATCACCTGATATGTCAAACACACCAAATTTGTCCACATAAATACCTTGTTGTACATCGCGAATCAGATGTGCCTCTTTCCAACGCATCAAATCGTCCCAACGGAAGTTTTCGCCCATCAGCTCAATACGTCGTTCTCTACGAATCTGCAACAACGCCTTGTCACTGATGTCTGGATATTGCATCTTCAAATTCGGGTCATCTATAATATCGGAAAGCACGATACGTGGCATCTCCACACGTGAACGAATCTCGTTAATTGATTTGTCCATATCAGACTGCGTCAATTGACCTAATTCAGCTTTTGCTTCAGCATAAATCAACAAGATTTCAGCATAACGCACTACTGGCAAATCGGTATAAGTAGTTGTGCCTTTTTTAGAAACAGGATCATCTGATTCATACTTGACACAAGGATAACCCCCTAAATTCAAATTCGGACGGAAAGCGGAAACGTCTCCCGCCCTTGCATAACCAGGAGCCATAAAAGTCTGCGACAAGCGAGGATCACGGTTTTCAAACACCTCTACAAACGATTTTTTATCATAATTAGGAACAGATGTAAAAGGAACAGCTTTGCCATCAGGCATAAGATACTCGTACGATTCCATCAAACTGCGGCTTAAATTGCTCACCCATGAGAAAGACAGGGACCCTGCATCATGTTTAATGTTCTCACCCAAATCATAATCCTTAAAAAGTATCATCTCCGGAGAGGCAGACAGATTGTAGCTGGAAAAAAGATTACGGTAAGCTTGATTCTTACCGCCACGTTTATCAATCGCAAATTTTCCAGAAGCCATTATCTGTTGAGCAGCTTGTACTGCCTTTTCCAAAAATGGCTGAGCCGTTCCTTGCAATTCCAACTCGTCATGATACTTCCTATAAGTACCCTCATGCAAACAGATACGAGCTTGCATCGCCAAAGCATACCATTTGCTAAACACCGTACGATTACCCATATCCTCTGACATATTGGCTACAGCATAGTTCAAATCGGCCATAATGGAATCAACTACCATCACACGAGAATCACGCCCCTTATAAAGCAATTCCTCATCAGTATCTTTCAATGCACAGGAATACCAAGGCACATCATTGTAGGATTTCACCTGCTTATAATACCAGATTGCTCTTTGTAAACGCGTTAGACCAATGTGATGAGCAATAGCGACTTGATTTCCTGTTATTCCACTTACATTATCCAACAGAAAGTTTAAACGGCGCAAAGTTCCCCAATCATTCCAACCCCCAACAGTCTCAGCATTGATACTACCACGAATTAGATTGTTATTCTCATGGACTTCTGAATAAGATGCAAAGTTATCACTCACGTAATCCGTAAAATAAGGATTCACATATTCGTAATAAGTATTCGTATACAACTCCAGATCCTTATCCGTTTTAAAAAATGTCTCCGGAGAAATAGAAGTAGCCGGATAACGATCCATGAAGTCGTTGTTGCAACCTGTCAAGGTCAATACTCCCAAAGAAGCTGCTATGATATATATTATTTTATTCATTTTTTTGTCTATCATTTTAAAGTGAAATATTCAAACCAATCGAATAGGTGCGCTGCATCGGGTGTGAAGTCTGATCCAGCACTTCAGGGTCGAAGTTCTTACACAAAGAAGTGAATTCAAACAGGTTCTCACCACTCAGGTAGATGCGCACATTGTCTAACATTATCTTTTGAAGCAACCGTTTCGGCAATGTGTAACCAAATGTGATGTTCTTACAACGTAAGTAGGCTGCATTTTGCAAATAACGGGTTTGGTTGTAAGACATATCACCCGCACCATTTGCCAAGTAAGATTTCAAACGTGGGAAATAGCCATCCGGGTTCTCTGGAGTCCAATGGTCGAGGTTATTCTCATAGACATTGCCCCAAGGAGCCAAATAAATGCCATAGAATTTATAACCAGTAGGATACCAATCTCGTTTGCCAACACCTTGGAAGAGCATACGCAAATCGAAGCCATTCCAATCCGCATTCAAATCTAAACCATATAAATAGCGGCTACGACTGTTACCTATAATCTTGAAGTCTCCCGGATTATCTACCGTATTCGCTCCCTTATCAATCTTACCATCACCATTTAAATCTTTATATTTCAAATCACCCGGCTCCAGTTTGCGGTCACCAGCATAAGCAATCACATTCCATTGATCAGCATGATTGTCGATATCAGCCTGATCCTTGAAGAATCCTTCTGTTACTAAGCCCCAAATTTCTCCTAATTCCTGACCTTTATAATAATCAGACAAGATTCGTGTCGGGTTATCAAAACGAGTAATCCAAGAACGGCTGTCAGAAAGGATAAAACGAGCACTGTAATTGAACGGCTTGGAGCCCAACTCAAATCTATCACGCCATGAGACAGAAACCTCCCAACCACGAGTTTTCAAATCGGCAGCATTAATTCTTGGTTCTGCAGTACCTAACACACTTGGTAGAGTCTTACCCTTGGTCAACATATCCTTAGTATCACGACGATAAACATCACCCGCAAGAACCAATCTATTGGACAACAAGTTCAAGTCTATACCGGCATTGATAGTATAAACTTTCTCCCAAGTCAAGTCATTAGATATCAAACCAGGCTGATAAACCCCCATTGGCTTCTCTCCATTCAACAAATAATTCATTTTACTTGCACTCATAGATGCAATATAAGAATAATAGCTTACATTCTGATTCCCTAACGAACCATACGATAAGCGGAACTTACCATGATCCAGCCAAGACCCTAAAGGACTCATGAAATTTTCCTTTGAGAAAACCCAAGCTGCAGAGACAGATGGGAAAAAACCAAAACGATTAACAGAAGGGAAACGAGATGTTCCGTCATAACGACCATTCACCTCAACTATGTATTTTTGGTCAAATGTATAATTCAGGCGGTAGAAGGCACTTCGTATAGACCAAGCATAATCATCTTCAGTTACAGTCATATCACCTGTAGCTAACTGCACCGATGGATTGGAGTCTGTAATCAAATCTTTTCGCTTGCTCAAAAAGCTGTTGTAATGTTCATATTCTTGGCTATAACCCACAATAGCTGAAAGATTATGCTTACCAAAACTCTTGTTAAAATCGGTATATAAATTCACTAAAGTATAGATGTCTTGAGCAGATTCCTTTTGTGCATAATTATCCCAACCCAAATAAAGTAGAGGAGCAGAAGGACCTGTAGTGTAAGGAATCTCTTTGTCGCTGTCCCATACATCAACCCGGTCGTTGTTAATTTTCGCAGTAAAATCCGCTTTCATCTTCCACATCTGTGGTATCAAATCGAAAGAAGCAGTAAACTGAGTATATACAGAACTATATTTATTCATTCGCTCTCCTCCATCAATGAGCGTTCCAATCATTGATGCACCCTCCTTGGTGTATGAGCCATCTGGATTTTTCACAGGCACCAAAGTGTTAGTTTCATTGGCTATACTATATAGCCATGATCCAAAGTTGTTCGGTTTATCATACTTATAGTAAGTAAAAGCAGTGTTATTAGCAACCGTCAAACGATCGAAAGGACGATACTCTACATTACTTCTAACATTAAAGCGGCTATATTGATCCTTATTATAATGCAACAAACCACTCTCGGCATAGTATTCCGTACCTAAGTAATAGGAGGCTTTTTCTGAGGCTCCTGACACACTGAGATTATGCTGATGGGAGGTTCCGAGCTTATCAAAAATCTCGTCAAACCAATCTGTCGAAGCGAGATAGGTGTAACTGTTCGGGTTCTTTTGGTTGATAATAGTTGACTCCAATGACGGATCTTGCAACAGTTTTTGTGCATATTCTACTTCTTCATCGGAATAAAGATCATACCAAGGTTTGCCCATCTCTTTCTTATAACTGGCTTGGATGTAGGGATCTTTAACCACTTTTGGCATATTAGTCAATTTACGCACATTATAGGTATTATTGAATTGCACCTGCAATTTCTCGCTTTTCCCCTTCTTTGTGGTCACTAAAATCACTCCAAACGAGGCTCTTGCACCATAGATGGCTGCAGAGGACGCATCCTTCAAGACAGAGATATTCTCAATATCCATTGAGTTGATACGAGCAAAATCACCAGCAGAAGTAGGAATTCCATCCACTAAAATCAACGGAGCTCCTCCATTAATAGAAGTTTCACCACGTACATTAAAAGAAGGTACTGCATCAGCAGATCCACCATTCGGAGAAATCTGCAAATTCGGCACCAAACCTTGTAAAGCAATACCTACATTATTAGTCGCACGGTTTTGCAACATCGTAGAAGACACTGTCTCTACAGCCCCACTCAAATTAGCTTTCTTCTGTACTCCATATCCTACGACCACCAATTCATCCAACGCTTCAGCATCTTCTTTCATGGTGATAGACAAATTAGTTTGGTTTCCTATTTTAATTTCCTGGTTGCTAAATCCGATATAAGAAATAATCAGAGTTGCACCTTTCTCTACATTCAATGAGAATTTACCATCCATATCGGTAATGGTGCCGTTAGTTGTTCCTTTCTCCATGACATTGGCTCCGATTACTGGCATTCCGGATGGATCAACAATCGTTCCGGTAACAACTTTACCCGATTGTTGTTGCTGTTGCATCACCGCATCTTTATGCATCAACAGGATATTATTCCCTTGGATTGCATAAATAATGTCTGTTCCAGCAAACATTTGGTTCAACACTTTGGCAACTGTTTCATTGTTTGCCTGAATTGTCACGGTACTGTTCAGATTTACTTTGTCATGATTATAGACAAACAGATAATCTGTCTGTTCTTCGATTTGCTTGATGACTTCTTTCGCCTGCTCTTGGTTGGCATGGATGCTTACACGCAGACTTTGTGAATTTACATTCACAGCAAAGACCGAAGAAACACATATTGTTCCAAATAATGAGGCAAGCTTCATCACTCTAAAAATGTGTTTAAATTCGGTTAACGACAAGGCGTTCGACACCTTGATTAACTTTTTATTCATAAATTTGTAGCAATTGATTTTGTTGGTATTCGATTTATAATTCCCGTTAATGTCAGAATACTGACTTTTTCAGCCGGGTTATGTGGCAGCATACCCGGTTCTTTTTATGTTTTCATGTTTCTTTACTTGTCCATAGGCATTTATTTTATTCCTATTACTTTATTCTTATTGCTTTCTGTTCATCGTCTTTTACATAACGAAAGCGGTGCTCCACCTGCAGAACTTTCACCCCTTGCTCCACGCCATCTTTGCTCCGGAACTTTCCCGTATAACGTTCCTTCAAAAAGACTTGATTGCTATATTGTATCTTCACATCGAAATATAAAGACAATTTATCCATAATCTTAGAAATGGGTTCATTCATGAAGCAAATCAAACCCTCTTTCCATTTGAAATAATCCAAATTCTGTATTGGTTTGGAATAACATTGCCCATCTTTAAAATAAACCATCTCTCCTGGTTTCATGGAACGGGGATTCCTCAATACCGATGATTCCAACATGACACTTCCTTTTAATAATGCCACTTCAAATCCAGCATCTTCCTCGTAAGCAGAAACATTGAACTCTGTTCCCAGCACCTTGACATCCACTTTCGACGTCTTTACAACGAAAGGAATCTTTTCATTCCGGTGAACATCAAAATAGGCTTCCCCCGTGAGTGCCACCGAACGGGTACCTTTCTGGAAAGAAAGTGGATAAACCAATTTGGAATGGGCATTTAGCCAAACCTTCGTACTATCCGGCAAAGTCAATTCCGCCCGTTGCCCGGCTGGCACATACAAAGTTTGATAGAGAGGAGCCTCTTCAATCCCTTTCTCTGAACGTATGAACTTCCACCCATATTGGACACTTAGCACCAATAAAATCACAGCCGCAACCTTTAGCAACTCTGTTCCTATCGTGCGCAGCTTCATATGCTTTGCCCTATTCTGGAGTGACTGCGCAGCAGGCTGGTTCATCACCGATATATCGAATGCCTTATGCAGAGCCATGAATTCTTTCACATTCTCCTCATCTGCGTCCAGCCAATCGACAACCTGTTCTGCCTCCTTTGCTGTTACGTTTCCTTCAATATATCGTTGTAATAGTTCGTAATCCATCTGATTTTTTATCCGTTTCATTAATATGACAATTCAATCCGGGAAATCCCTAAACAAAAACTCTACTTTTTTCAAATAAATTCAAAGTGGCTTTTTCTATTCGCTTTGGTTTACAAAAACCACCACAATACTGGTAAATAATCTTTCAAGGCTACACGAAGGACTTTCAATGATTTGGTAATATGGTATTCCACGCTCTTCGGCGTTAATTGTTGTTTTTCTGCTATCTCTTTCACAGACATTTGTTCGTACCGGCTCATGATAAAAATCCGGCGTGTTTGTTCCGGCAATGAAGCCAATGTATCCTTCAAAATCCGGGTTATTTCAGAAGAAAACATCTCTTCGGGATTGCAAGCCTGCAAAGTGGCAATCCGGTAAGAAATATCACGCTCCAATTTATCTGAAATATTTTCCATCGCTTCCCATTCAACAGATTGGTGTTTCAAATAATTCAGTGCCTTATTCTTCAAGATGGTCGTCAACAATGCCAATGGAATATTCACCGTTTCTCTTTTCAAAGTCTCCCACAATTGAATCAATGACTCCGAAGCTATATCTTCGGCAGCCATCTCATCACGCACATACGACTTTGCAAACAGAAACGACCGCTTATAGTATTGTGTATATAATTCACTAAAGCTGATATTATCCATAATTTGTACCTTCTTCCGATTGAATCTGCGGTGAAGTTAATAAAAAATAAAAAAATAACCAAGGGGCTGTGTCAAAACGAAAGTTTTGATGCAGCCCCTTTAAGGTGTGTCAGAATTAGCAAAATGCAAGGCT
>ENA-UERG01001191-UERG01001191.1-human-gut-metagenome-genome-assembly--contig:-NODE-1191-length-22719-cov-13.327975_pt1 | contig 22719 bp, 15 predicted proteins | sample MGYA00242954_ERZ507954 | MGnify/ENA primary metagenome ERZ507954 (study PRJEB26167, sample SAMN06115478) | human gut metagenome | host: Homo sapiens | place: China:Sichuan | collected 2015-01-21... | reverse complement strand
CTCAACGAGTTTGTCCGGCTGGTCAAAGACGGGCGGCTGAATCCGATTTCCCGCGACAAATGGGCGACGATTTCCTCAAAAGAGATGGGCAAACTCATTTACATCGGGCAGCAGCGCGAGAAAAACGGCGAGCTTGCTCCGGCACGGGATCAGCAGGATCAGGGGAAAGAACCGGAAAAGCAGGCGAAGGCTCCCCGGAACAGAGCGCCGCGTCCCCGTTCACGCGGCAATGATCTGGATATGTGAGTCCGGTGAAAGGAGAGATACGGTATGGCGGAACCGTTCAATTTTGAGTTGATTCTCATGGATTTTCTGAAATATATGCCGGAAGCGAAACGGCACGACTACGAGCTGATGCTCCGGCGTTGCAATTTCAGCGATCCCGCTGATCCGATGTTTCCCGTCATGCTGTTTCTTCTGTTTTTTCAGGATAATCTCGCCGACCGGATGGAAGAGTTGACGGAAGAAGTGAAAACGCAGAAAACGATTCCTTCGACGGATCACGCTACCGCTGCGCCGGAACGGAAATCCTGCTGGAAAATCGTGGTTGCGGTTCTGATGGCGGTTCAACTGATGTTGACTGTTTTCGGCGTTTTCTGCCTGACGTTCCGGGATTTTCCAAGTCAACCAATCATGAATCCCGCCATTTCGCATTCCAGCGAGATTCAGAAAATCAACCGCTATTGGGATGCAAAACTGTAATATGCACAGAAAGGAAATCTTTGTATGAATCGACTTGATCTGATTCCCGAAACGGAATTCATGGGAGCTGTTTTGCTGATTCTCATTTTTTTCCTGGGGCTGATGGCGCTTCAAATCATCTGGCTTGTTCTGACCGTTCGCGGTCTGCGCAACAGCGAGAAACGGTTGGATGAAGCGACCGGACGGCTGCATCGCAACCTCACGCAGCAGAAGAAAACGGAGGAACTCATGGCGTTCCTGAACGGACCGCCGCCTCCGGTTCCGCCGAATACGCCGCTTCCCGACCTCACGGTTCCGGCTTCAGTTCCAGTTCCGAAGCAACCTCCTGTTGCCGATGACACGGCATGGAACAAGAAAGAAGCGGAAGAAGAACCAGTCCCGGAATCGCCGGAACTGAGCGAATCGGCAGAAGGGAAAACCTCATGAGGAAAGGAGCTGAAGAATGTCCATCATGACCGAAGATCAGGTGAAACTCCTGCACAAATTACAGATGGCGAAAATTCCCGCATTCAAAAACATCAATCCGCTGACCCTTCAGGAGGACGAGGCGCGCGATCTGTTCCGCATGAATCTGCCGCCTCTGGAGTGGATCAATGCGGCAGCGCAAAATGAAAAACATGAACTCGTCGAAAAGCGTTTTATCAGCGTTTCCGAAAACAACTGCCGCGAGCAGATGAAGGATTGGCTGGAAAAAGAGAATCTGACTTTGCTTCAGCAGCCGAATCCGCAGTTCGGCGCGGGGGAAGCATGGTTGGAATATTTTTCCCAGCCGCTCAAGTCCGTCAATCTGAAGGCCTTGAACGATCATTTTGATCGCTGGGAAATCCCGATTCCCAGGATTCCGGTTCCGAAGGATCAGCAGGAGGTGCTCCGGCATAAGGCGCCGGTTCCTGCGCAGGAGATTTATGCCCGTCTGGATGCCGAAGAACTCGGCCGGGAGTTACAGAAATTGCGCAGCGGCGAAAGCGTTTCCGAAGGGATTCAATTCGGATTCGCTCCCGGTGATGTCGGAACCTTTGAGGAAGACACCACGTTCCATACGTTTCTTTCGCCCCTGAGTGCTCCGTCCGCCAAGGAATGGGAACGGCTTGCCGGCAGTCTCCCGGTAGAAGAACTGGTCGGACAGGTGCAGGTCGATACCGTTTTGTCGGATGTGGAACGCAAGCCCTATTATGCACTCCTGTCGCCGGAGGAGTTGCAGACGGAAATCGAATATTTTCAGGCGAACGGCGAGTTCCGCAACGGGATTGAAATCGGTTATGCGTCAGGCGGCAAGCCGAAGGCGGAGAAATCCGTCGAACCGCTCGTCGCGGAACTTTCCGACGAGGAGCTGGACCAGCTGGAAGCCGGAACGTTTGCGGATTGGAACAAACTGCGCGGGCAGAAGCTGCTCGGCTTTTCCAAAGCGCAGGAGATTCCGGTGTTCCGGCGAATGAGTCCGGAAGAACTGCAGAAGGAGCTCGACTTATTTGCGGAAAGCGGCAAATTTTCCAGTCCGGATATTTCTGTCGGGCATGTTCCGGAACGGGAGACGCATAAGAAAGAGTTTCATCGTCCGCTGGTTCCGCTGTCCGAAAAAGAGCTGACCGATCTTGCTGCGGGCAGGACGATCCGCAATCAGGACATCCTGCTTGCGCAGAAACTGGTCTGCCGAACGCCGCAGATCCCCGGAACTGCGGTCTATGAAAAGAAATTTTCCGCTTTGGAACTGGCATTTGATGACTGTCCGCAGAAACGTCTTGAAATCTACACTCAATACCGCAAGGAACAGGATGAACGGGCGTTGAATAAGGTCACACCGGAACTGCGGGCGCAGATCAAGGCATTGCAGGAGTCCGGCAAAGGACCGAAAATCGACCGGGAGAATTATCTTGCCTTTACGCGCAAAGACGCGGAAACATACATCCGGGAGCATGAGAAAAATCCAGAGAACACCTTTGCGCCGACCGTATATTACAAGCGGGCGATTCCGAAGAATGAAGCGTTTCCGCAGTTTAAGAAATCCAATCTGTTCTCCCAGCCTCAAGCCGATTACCTGCAGCGTTCCATTCTCCGCGATCTCGCGGCGGAAGGGCATATTGCTTCTCCTGAAACCGTGGGGGAGTTTCTGGAGAAGCTGGAATTCATAACCGATGCGCAGGCAAAGGAGTTGATCAAACCGCATCTTGGCAAATCCGCGGGAACCGGTCTCCTGAACCAGTGTCGCGCCTACATGGAAAGCGGGAAGATTTTCAATGCAAAAGAAGTCAGAACCATCGCCGATGTGCAGCGGCTTTATCAGGTGAATCGCGGAATGGATTTTGACAAGAAGGCGGCGCTGAAAGATCTGATCGAAGGCGGTTACATCCAATCCAGCGATGCTCTGGCAAAAATCAAATTCACCACCGAGTTACAGGATGACGCTCTGATCGCCAAATACAGCGACGCCAGAATCGGCAGGAATCTGCGCGCCCGGATCAACGACCTGATCGATGAGGCAAAAATCGGGCAGATTGCGGATGAGGATTTTCAGCAGATGAGCATTTCCAAAGGAATGCAGATTATTGCCGCCAATGCGGAACTCGAACGTTCCAGGCATCCGATGGCAACGCCGGGACAGATTGCTCTGTTGCAGAAAATGGAACAGCGCGGTCAGATCGACCTGTATAAAATCGACCTGACCAGGTTGCGCTTCCGGACCGCCGACCAGTGGATCAAGCAGAACATCAACAATCCCGCGCGGAATACGCACAATCCCGAGGCTCCGGCAACCACAAAGCAGAGAGGTCTTTTAACGCTGCTGGTCAGAGAAAAGCTGATCAAAAACATTCCGTATCCGGAGTGGCGGGATATGACGGTCGATCAGGCGTCGAAGCGAATCTCCTCCGTTCCGCCCCGGCTTTTACAGCAGGCGATAGAAAGGCAAAATGCTCCGCAGCGAAATGTTTCGCCTCGCCAGAAAACTTCAATGGAACGGTGAATTGGAGAAAACAGTATGAAGATGAGTCCGATGCAGAAGTATGCGATGCGCCTTTTGATCGCGAGCGGACAGGTGCGGCTTCCAGATCGCAATACCTGGTCGCAGTTGACTTCGGAAACGGCGGCGGAACAGCTGCGGCGGTTCGGCGGAGTTCAGGCCATTCTCAGGAATACTGTTTTGCCGCAACGGAGCTCATCCGCAGGGGAATCGCGGCTTCCCGTCTCGAAATCCATTCCGTTTTCTCCGAAAAAATCTGAACTTGAACGCTGAAAAGGATCTCCGGCATGGCTATGAAAAAAAGCATTCTTGATGAAATCATCTTAAATATCGAAAGCAATCCGTGGACGGTTCGCGACGCCTGTACCGGCTGCATCGTGTTCGGCATGACCGGTTCCGGAAAAAGTTCCGGGCCGCTTTACAAGATCGCACATAAATTCCTGACGCTCGGTTACGGCGGCGTGGTGTTCTGCGCCAAACCGGATGAAGCCGATACCTGGAAAAAATATGCCGCGAAAGCCCATCTGGACGATGATCCGCGCAAGCCGAACCGGACCGGGGATCTGCTCTTTTTGAGTCAGCAGACCTTCAACTATCTCGACAGTGAGGCGAAACGTGCCGGACGCGGCGGCGGACAGGTTGAAAACCTCGTCAATCTCTATTTGGAAATCGTCAATATGGGCAAAGACAAGCGCAATTCCGGCGGCGGCAACGAGGAGTATTGGAATAATGCCGTCAAGCAGTTGTTGCGCAACTCCATCACGATTCTGCAAATGGCACAACAGCCGATCAACATTGAAAACATTCATGAAATCATTGTTTCTGCGCCCTCTGCCTCTTCTGAAACAGTAGAAGAAAGAGGTTACTGTTCCAATTTATTGGATGTGGTTATTCCAAGAGAATTTTGCGATACGCCGGAATATCAGATTGCCCACACCTTTTTCTATGAGGAATTCGCCTACCTTGACGAACGGACCCGCTCCAACACGATTTCCTCCTTTTCCGTCGCCGCAGACTCCATGCAGCGCGGTGAACTGGCACGCTGTTTTTCCGCCGAGCAATCGACGCTTCAACTGGAAGACCTCTATCGCAAGGGGAAAATCCTGATTGTCGATTACGATGTCAAATCCTGGGGCCGGATCGGGCAATACGCCGCCGGCATCATCAAATACTGCTTTGAGTCCATGATTGAACGTCGGGAAGACATTGCCGACGACAATGCCCCGCCTGTCTTTTTATGGGCGGATGAATGCCAGTTCTTCAGTCTTGAATACGATCAGAAGTTTCAGACGACCGCCCGTTCCAGCCGGACACTGACCATGTATGCCACTCAAAATCTCGGCAACCTTTATGACGGTTACGGCAAGGAAAAAGCCTCTTCGCTTCTCGGCAATCTGGGCACAAAATTCTTTTGTCAGAACGGCGAATTCGAGACGAACGAATGGGCTTCCAAGTCCATCGGGCAGGAAATCATTATCCGTCAGTCCAAGACTTACGGCGATTCCAAATCATCGTCGATGAAAGGCGACGACAACAAGTCGCTGTCCTATTCCGAAGGCTATAACGAACAGAAAGACTATCGCGTTGACCCTGCCGATTTTTCCACGCTCCAGACCGGCGGACCGCGCGGTCAATGCAAAGTCGGGTTCATTTTCTGGCAGTCGGGACGGATTCTGAACAACGGCAATGTATTTGTCCGTTCCACCATCGAGCAGGAATGCCGCCGCGTCTGCGGAGCGAAGCTCGTGCGGCATTGCCCGAAAGTTCCGACTATCGGCAAAGGCGAGTACATCGGTGAATATCGGATTCTGCTGCCGAATGATTATTTCTGCTTCATCACGTTTCTGCTGTCGCTGGCATTTCCTCTGACTGGATTTTTTCTCGTACTTACGAACCGGGATATTCTCATCGGCTATTTCAATGACGTTTTCTATTGTTGTGTCAGCACGCTCTGCTTTTACATGTGGAGCGTGGTTCTGGATATTTTCTGCGCCTGCCTGAGCCGGACTCCGGCGATTCTCAAGGCTCTGTTTTCCGGCAGACCTCGCAGGGAGCAGAAGTATCTGAAAGCCGTCATCTGGCAGGACGCGGTTCTCGGCTACTACGCGATCTGCGTCGGCATGACGCTCTGGTTTCAATATCATCTTTTCGATTTCAAGCAGCTTGGAATTGTACTGGCATGGTGGACGGGACTCTGCATGTTCTTCCGTTTCCTACGCTCTTCCGGAAAACAACCAATCAAACCATAGTGAGGTAAAATATGTTCAAATCCACAAAAGAAGCAATGCAGTTTCTGGACGGTCTCAAACCGTATCTGAAATCACGGATCATCGGGCAGGATCATGTGATCGACGCCATTTCGGAGAAGCTCCGTTACTGGTATCTGGGAATCAGCAATCCGAACAGGCCGACGGTCTTTTTCTTCCTCGGACCGACCGGAACCGGTAAAACTGAAATCATCCGGGAGACGATTCATTATCTCTACGGCGATGAAGAGGAGAAGCTCCTGCGGCTGGATATGTCCGAATTCGGCGAAACTGCCGGTGCCGATGTCGGTAAAAAACTGGTCGGTTATACCGAAAAGGAGCCGGGACGACTGTATGATTTTCTGGAAAAGAATACGGAAGGGGCAATCCTCTATGATGAATTTGAAAAAGCGCACAAGGATATGGCGAAATACATGCTCCAGCAGATCGACGCCGGGCGTGTCACGCTCTGGAACAACAGAACCTACGATATTTCCCGCTTCCTGCTCTTTTTCACCTCAAATGTCGAAGCGGAAATCTTTCAGGGAAACACGCATCTTTCGATGGCGCGCAAAACGGAAGCCGCCTGTCAACGGCTCGTGATGATGTTCAATTCACCGGAATTTGTTGCCCGGTTCGGCAAATTCGGTTACGGGATTTTCGCCTTCAACAGTCTCAAACCGGAACATCTGCGTCTGATCACCCGCAAATTCATTGACGACAAGCTCCAATATTTCCGAACGCTCCGGGAAACACAGCAGGATCGTCCCGGCTTCTTTCTGCCGGAAAACATGAATGTCCTCGGCTACTCTCCCGAAGTCGTGGATTTTGCTCTCTTGCAGACCAATACCACCAAAAACGGCGCCCGCGAGATCCGCGATATTGTCGAACGTATGCTCAATCAGGCATATGATCTTGCACTGGTTCGTGATCCCAGCGGTAAAAACATGACCGGCTATCTCAATATCGCCCCCGTTATGGAGAATGAAATTCCCCGTGAAGCTGTTGTCCTGCAGCATGAAATTCCCGCAAACTGCATTTGCATCATATCGGATTGAGGAGGTGTTTATGGTAAAAATCATTGAACGCATCACGTATCGTGATGATGACACGCTGGAAAATACCGACAGGAAAATTGAGATTCCGGGCAGAGTTGTCGGCAGCCAAATGGTTGCCGGAGTCCTGAATATCATGGGATGGCATCTGGTCATGATTGACCGCGAGCATCTCACCAGCGTTCAAATTGATGGTGAGAACGAAAGCGACCTGCTGGAACTGAAAAGGCTGCTGGAAAAAACAACCATGAAAATTTCCATTCAGGTAAAGTTGAAATTGCGGGACTCATTAGAAACAAATGTCGAAGGATAAACGTTTCAAAAGCAGTAAGCATATTCCATTCAGTGTAATAGCAAAGAATCATAAGGAGTAGTTTCATCATATTCGAAAAGTATTTGACTTTATCAGAATCCCGGCTATTGTAATAATTGAAAAGAGCATGCAGGGGAAGTATAATTATGAAGAAGCGGGGCGATTCAGTAAAATGAATCGTCCCGCTGTATTTTCATCAAAAGCATTGATTTCTGAAGAGTGAAACAATGTCCGTAACTGCCGATTTCCAGATTGATAAAATATTGCTCTGCTGTTTATAAAAAATTATTCTTTGCTAAGTCATTGATTCAGAATTAGATTCTGCCTTTCAAATTGAGCTTGTATAGAGACAAACTCATTACTCAGATCCGCTAATATTGTTTATAAAGCCAGCAGAGAACTCTTGATTTTTTCACCTCCATGTTGTATATTATATATACAGTTAATGTATATTTAACAAGTAGTCCTCACCAGAAGTTCAATCAGTGTAAAAGGGCGTTTCATGGGCACAATTCTCCTGGGTTTGTCGATTTTACGGTTTATTCGGAGAGACGGCTACCGGGGCGCTTTGCCCGTGCTTTCCCGGACGACGAGCGGCGCCGGGAACACCTCGCGCGGCAGCGGCCGCCCGGGATCCTTCAGGCACAGGTCGAGCTCCCGGATCGCCTTCGAGGCGATGTCGTAGATCGGGTGGCGTACCGTGGTCAGGGACGGGACGAAGCAGCAGCTCTGCGGCAGATCGTCGAAGCCGACGAGCGACAGGTCGTCCGGAATCCGCTTCCCGAGTTCCCAGGCGGCCCGCATGGCGCCGGGGGCAACCTCGTCGCTCGTAACCATCAGCGCGGTCAGCTCCGGATGCGACGAGAGCAGCTCCTTCGTCGCGCTGCGGATCTTCTCGCAGGAACCGCCGGGCTGGATGACCCAGCCCGGCTCCGGCACGATTCCCGCCTCGCGGAGCCCGTCCTCGTAGGCCTTGTAACGCTGAAGATGGTTCAGCGTCCGGGACGGGTGGCGCACGTAGCCGATCGCGCGGTGGCCGAGACCGGTCAGATGGCGCACCGCTTCGAGCGAACCCGCGTACGCGTCGTGATCGACGAACCCGACCTCGCCCTCGAGCGGCGAAGGAGTGCTGTCGATCAGGATCACCTTGAGTTCGGAATCGATGAGAGAGGGTAAATCGCTCTCGAACTGGGCCGGCAGAATGACGATCACGCCGGAACACTGAAGCTCGCGGATCTCCTCAAGCAGCGTGCGCCTGTCATTGCATGCCCGGATCACGGAGCAGAAGTCGATGCCGTGCTCGGCCGCGGCGTCCGTGAAGCCGTAGTAGAGCTCGGTCTGGTAGCCGCCGAAGCTGCAGCTGTTCTGCAGGATCGCAATGCGCTTCTCCCGGTTCAGGTGGTTGTTCCCGATGTAGTTGTGCTTGCGCAGAAGCTCGTTGACGCGGCGGCGGACGTCCTCGCTCACGCCGTTGCGGCCGTTCATCGCCCGCGACACGCTCGCAATCGAAAGTCCCGCTTCCCTTGCGATCCGTGTGATGTTGACTCCCTGGCTTCTCCGCATCGGATGATCCCTTCCGTTTTCGTTGCGATCTTTATTTTCGTAAATAATTATGACAAACTTTCCAACGTTTGTCAAGAGGGAAACGGAAAATTTTCCAACTTTTATTTACGTAAATAACAAGCCGTTGAAAATGAATGCCATCGATCTGACGAATCAAATGGACTTGGCGGACAGGGCAGACGGGACGGATACGGTTCGGCCGCCGGCGGACAAACACAGGCGCGCACGGCCTACTCGTCCGGCCCCTCCTCCCCGATCTTCGAAAAATTCCTGGCGATGAAGATCACGAGCGTCAGGACGAGGATGCCGATCACGCTGAAAAAAATCCAGCGCAGATCCAGCCGGTCCGGAAATCCCCCGGCGCGACAGTCGGGATTCGTCTTCCGGATTCCGGCCCGGAACTCGTTGAAGCCCAACCTGGCCGAATCGATCGACGCAAGGGTGGCCGGCAGATCGTACTCCCCGGGAGGGACGCCGTCGCCGCCGAAACAAAGCCGGGCCGGAATATCCTTCGGCCAGGTCATCAACCGGTAGACCGGGTACTCCGCCGTCAGCGCCGGCTGCTCAAGCGGCGCATTGTCGCCGTCCCGGATGGTCAGTCTGCAGATGCCGAGCCGCCGCCCGCCGTCGAGCGGAACGCTCATGGCGCTCCATCGGAATCCGGGCAGCGAAACATCTTCGAACTGACACGGGCGCGTGTAATTCTCATCCTCCTCGGTCAGCACCGCCTTCCGGCTGAAATTCGTGCTCCGGGTCGTCAGCGTGAGGGAGGCCAGCGGCAGGTTGCCGCAGTCGAATTCGATCACGGTCGTCTTTCTGCCGCGGTCGACCACGACACTGCGGATTTCAGGCGTATACCGCGCCAGCACGGGTGAAACGGACACCCGGTCGAAAACCGAGCGGCTCAGCTCCACGCCGTCGATCTTCAATTCGCGGAACAGGACCTCCCGCTCTTCCCGGCGGACGGCCGGATCATCCCCGGCCGTGAGCTTCCGCAGGGGGGAGACATAATCCTCACCGTAATTGTCGATTTCGATTCTGAGCTTCCGGTAACGTCCCTCGGGAATGGAGAACTCTTTCCTGCCGATCGCAAACCGCGGGTTCCGGTCGAAGAACGGCAGATGATCGGCCAGCGGCCTCCAGCTGATATCGTCCAGGCCGCTGATCGAAACCCGTTTCTCGAAGTTCTGCTCCCCGGTGCGGATCGCCACATGGTTCAGGACCGCCCCGTTCTCCCCCGGCACGCCGACCTCGACGACGAGGACCGCCCGGCCGCTCTCCACATCGAACGATTCGACCCGGCTCCGGACCGGATTCGACCGGAAAAGCTCCCGCGAAGTGAACACCGGCTCGCGCTTGAACGGCAGTTCCCGCCCGTCCGCGGAGAAGAGCCGCAGGTCGTCGGGCGACGCAATCGCCGAAAGAACGTCCGCATTCAGCCGGACCGAGTTCAACCGCTCCGGAGAGATCGTAGCCGGCGGCACGAGTTCCTCGAAATACCGGAAATCCTCCGGCTCCGCCGCCGTCAGCGGCAGCGCCGGAAACAATGCCGGAAACAGCGCCGCCGAGAGCACCGCCGACCAAATGCTACGCTTCATGACCGCCGCCTCCCCTCTCCGGCTCCCCGTCGTGCGGCCGGAACAACTGTTCCACGCGCATATAGGCGAAAGCGCCGATGAAAAACAACAGCCCCATCGCCAGGAAGGCGAGCACCCGGTAAAGCGACGGCAGCCGGGCGAGGTCGAGAAAAATCGCCTTGGCCGCCACCACGCCGAAGAGTGCGAGCCCGGTCATCCGCAGCGGCTTTTTCCGGTAACGGATGCCGCCGACCAGCAGCGCCAGCGCATAGACCGCCCAGAGCACCGAGAGCCCGCCCGTCGCGAACTCCGGCAGATACAGATTCAACGCCCGGTAAAGCTCGGCGCTGCTGTAAACGAACCAGACCGCCCCGGCGAAGCTGCCGAACAGCGCGGCCATGCTCCCCCGGGAGTGACGGTTCCGCAGCACGAGGGCGACAACCGCCGCACCGGCGCTGAAGATCAGGAATCCGGCCAGCCGGAACCCGGCCAGCGCCGGGTAGTCCGCATACCGGGCGGTCAGGGCGAGGCGCGCGAGGTCGCAGCCGGAAGCGATCATCACCACGGCCATGATGCGGCGTATGGCGGAGGTGGCGCAGAACCGGTCCTGCCGAAGCAGGAATGCGAGCGTGCCGAGGTAGAGCACGGCGCAGAGCAGCAGCCGCAGCGTCGGAACCACGTCCGGAAGCTTCCCGATCTCGATCCGGCAGAGCAGGAAGACGGAGACGGCCGCCCCCCAGAAAAAGAGGCAGGCGAAGGCCGTGCTCTTCCATTCTCCGAACACGGACGGTTCGTTCGCCGTCACCGCCTCCGACGGCGGGCTGCCGGACCCCCGCCTCATGACGAAACAGCCGGCGACGAGCGAGAGCGAGAAAGTGCCGAGCGAAACAAGGCGGTCGGTCAGGCCGGCCAGATAGGAGACATATGCGCCGCCTCCCCCGAGCAGCGCTGCCGCGTGGCCCCCCGCCACCACATAGAGGACCGACGCCAACAGCTGCAGGAAGCGGCTGCCGGAACGGACTCCGAGATAGAGCATCAGCGCTGCCTGAATCGCCCATGCCGCAGTGATCCAGCTCGCGGAGAAAAGCAGCGGCACGGTCAGCGCGACCGCGAGAGACGAGAAGGTCAGCAAACTCAAATACAGATTGCGGTCACGCACCCGGTAACGCACACAGATCAGGAATTCGGCCGCGAAGACGAGCGCCGCGAAAACCGTGACGCCCGCCTCGTAACGCATCCCCGGGAACGCCTGCTGCGTCGACCGGACCGCAATCCACAGGAAACCTGCCGTGTTGACCGCCAGCAGCAGGGTTTCAAGAAGCGTGATCTTCAGGCGGTGCAGCAGCGAGTAGAGCAGCGGCAGCACGCTGAAGAGGACGAAGAACCCGCTGCCGAAGCCGACGACGGCCCGCCAGTCGGCGGGGAGCTGCGGATCGTAGAATTTCCAGACCGCTCCGCAGAAGAGCGCGCCGTTCGAAGCAAATGCGACGAAATTCAGCAGTCTCCAGTTGCGGTAGAAGGCGAGGAACAGCGAACCCGCCCCGATCATCAGCAGATAGCCGAAGAGTTCCGGCAGCTGTTTCGCCCCGGTCGAGAGCAGGACCGGTGTCGCGTAGCCGCCGAGCACTGCCGCAAGCGCCACAAAGAGCGAGTTCAGCCGCAGCGAGAGCAGCGCCCCGGCCACGGTGATCAGGATCATGAGCGGAAACGCCGCCGTGTTCGGCAGGAACCGGTAAATCGAAGCCGAAGCGAAAATCGAAAAGTAGAGCGTGACGACGCCGATCCCGGCCAGCCCGAAGCCGAGCAGCCGGTAGCGGGGATTCCGGGAGAGCCGGCAGCCCGCCGCGATGACCGCCAGCCCGAGCAGGATGACGCCCGCGATGCGCAGCTGGGGCGGGAACAGGTTGTTGTCGTGCGAATATTTGACGAAGAAACCGATGCCGATCAGCAGCAGCAGCACGGCGCTGCGGACGAGCCAGACCGTTGCGACCGCGTATTCGACCGCGACCTTGCCCGGCCGGTACTCCTCGCCGACGCTGATCCAGTTCCAGATCTTCTGCAGCGCCTCCTGCGCCTTCCGATCGAATTCGGGCAGCGGCGGCACCGGCTCCTCTTTTGCGGAGAACAACGGCGAAGGCACCGGTCGAGGCGACGGAACCGGGGCGGCGGGAAACGGCTTCGGCGCCGATTCGGCCGCCAGCGCGGCGGCGAACTTTCCGGCCCGCCCGGCCGCGGGCGTCTCCGGAACGGCCGGCGGCAGTTCCGGCGCAGGAGCCGTGTCCGGATTCATCGCCGCAACCGGCCCGGCAGGCTCCGAAAGGGACAGCGGCGGACCGGCGGACGGTTTCTGCACTCCCGGCTCCGGCTGCCGCCGTTCCGGCGGCGGGGCGGGCGGGGGCGGGTGAAGCAGCCACTGCAGTTCAAACCGGTCCAGCCGTCGATTCAGGCTTCTCAGCTTGCCGCAGCAGTTGGCCAGCGCGGCCAGATTCGCAATCAGAAGAATAAAAACGCAGAGGAAGCACAGGACCGCAATCAGGATCATGATCTCCATTTTTCCGCCTTTCCGCGTACATGCCGCATTACGCCTTGAGCAGTGCCGGCATCCGGGCGATATCCGCGGATGCCATTTCGAACTTCGACCTTTCGATCAGCAGATTCCCGCCGGTCATGATGCAGGACGGGAACACCCGGACATCTCCGAAATAAAAAGCGCCGCCGCGCAGTTTATAAGTCGATCCGGAGGGTATGACGTTCCGGCCACTCCGTTTCTTAGCGATCCGGTTGAACATTTTCTTCACGACATCCTCCATCAGCATGACCGCCTTCAGATTCGGAAACAGGTCGAATTCGGCTTCGAGCAGCGGCAGAACGGCTTTCTGGTACTCCGGCGCCGGACGGCCGCAGCAGTTCCGCAATTCTGATTTTCATCGCCCCGTCCTCCCGGTTCGTTCCGATAAGAACGTACCACGGTTCCCGGCGAAAATCAAGCCGGAAATCCGCCTTTTCCGGAGTTACAAAAGTATACAATCCACAATCTGTTCGCGAGTAACAATTTAATCAAACTTGACCACTCCCGGAATCATTTTTCTGTATCTTTTTTTAACGGCGAAATTGCTTTCCCGTTCCATTTCGATCATAATAATAACAAACGCAACAACGGAGAGATCCATGGTTTTGACAAACGCAACCATCCGGCAGGTCGCCGAACGCGCCAAGGTCAGCACGGCGACCGTTTCACGAATCCTGAACGGAAAAAGCGGCCACCGCGCCGCGACGGTCGAATCGGTGCGCCGCATCGTCTCCGAGATCGACCGCGAAGCTTCGCAGGCGGCCGCCGCGGTCCGCGCGCCGGAGTGCATCGGCATCGCAATGGCCTCCTACACCGACTTTCTGAATACCAGCTACAACAGCACACTCCTGACGGCGATCATGGAGTCGCTGACCACGGAGGGATTCGTCGCGCAGCTCATCACCCGCAAACCGGAGCAGATGAACGCCGATTTTTTCCGCAACTGCATCCGCGCCTACCGCCTGAAAGGGCTGATCATCCCGGAGTTCGACACCTCCTACCGGGTGTCGCGAGAACTCAACAGCTTCGGCATTCCGATCGTCTCGATCGGGAATCTGAACGGCAGCGAGTCGCGCTGCTGCATTTTCGTCGACGACCCGGCCGCCGGGCGCGACGCGGCGACCTACCTCTGGAGCCTCGGCCACCGCCGGTTCGGTTTTATCGGCATGTCCCACTACGACATCAGCCAGCGCCAGCGCCTGACCGGATTTTCGGAGGCCATCCGCGAAGCCGGCGGCCGCCCCGAACGGATCTGGACAAAGGAGTTCCGCGACCTCGGCGACTCCGCCACACTGGCCGCGCTCGAATTCGCCCGTCTCCCGGAACGGCCGACCGCCCTCTTCTCGACCAACAGCTTCATGACCCAGAAGCTGCTGGCGGAGCTCCATCGGCTCGGGCTGCGGCCGCCCGGTGATTTTTCGATCATCTCCTTCGAAGAGAGCAATGAGCTGCAATACCTGCCGACGCCGGTCACCGTGATCGCCCAGCCGACCCGCCAGATGGGATTCAAGGCGGTCGAGCTCCTGTTCCGGCTGCTGCGCGGACAGCCCGCGGAGCGGCAGCTTCAGCTCGATTACGCGCTGAATATCCGTGAAAGTACCGGTCCATGCCACATCCATGCAAAGCCTGTCAGGGAGGAAACCAAATGAGAAAATCCGCTGCCTTCACTCTGATCGAATTTCTCGTCGTCATCGCGATCATCGCTTGCCTTCTTTTTCCGGTGAAAAGAAAGCAGGCAAAGAAAAGCCGGATAACGGCATGTGCGTCACTTCGTTCCTACTTATGCCGCCGGGGGCTTTGCCCCCCAGGCCCCCCGGAAGAAACGCCGTTTTATTCTGATAGAATTACTCGTCGTTATAGCTATCATCGCCATTCTGGCCCCACCCCATGTTGCTGCCGGCAGCGGTGAATTCAAGCAACTCCCGTTCGAGCTCCGCCGAACGCAGTACGTGGAACTCCTGTTCCACCGGGACGGCTGATTGTGCCGGGACGGGCGGAGTCGACTTCAGTTCCGGCAGCGGTTTCCGGACCGGACGCGGAAAAAGAAGGAGCCCGGCAGCGGCGACCGCAACGATCTCCCGCTGGTTCCCCGGAGCAACGACAGGACCAACAGTGTAAACCACAGCGGAAATTTCAATCTCTTGTATGGCATGATCCGTCCTCCTTGTCGGATGTTTGTTATCAAAATAGCAACAAACAAATGGGAAAATCAATTTTTTTATTTCCTGGAGGCTCAGCGGGTGGCGGGAGTGCGGGAAAAGTGGAATTCTTTTGCTTCCGATATTGACATTTGATTTCGTTTGTGGTATAATATTCTTAGAATAACGTTATTCTTATTTTTATTTATTAGCATTTTCTGAGGGATTGATGGTTAAGCTGAAAGATATCGCCGAGCGGACCGGAGTCACGATTTCGACAGTTTCGGCAGCGCTGAACGGACGTGGCAACATGAGCTCCGAGACGCGTGAGCGGCTGATTGAAACCGCGCGGCAGATGGGGTATGCACCGAACCAGGCGGCGCGGCTGCTGCGCAACAAGCCGGCGGTGGATGTCGCTCTGGTCATCAACGATTCGCGGCACAATCTGCGGTTGAGCGGCACTTACCTTGTGCATATCAGCGAATTTCTCGACTACTGTCGCGAGCGTGATTTTTCGCAGCGAATCGAATTTTTCACGGATGGGGAGCGCGATACGGCGATTCCGGAGACAATGCGGGACCGGGTTGCGCGCGGGATCATCCATGTCGGCTTCGTCACGCCTGGATTGAAGCGTTTTCTTGAGGAGCACCCCGGATATCCGCTGGTGAGCTTCGGCGAACCGGGGATTCACTGCGTACGGTCAGCGATGGAAGACGGCGCGTACCGTGCGGTCGGCCACTTGGCCGGGCTCGGCGTGAAGCGGATTCTCGTCTCCGGCGGCCCGCAGCGATTCGACTACCACAGGCAGATCCGGCGCGGGGCGGAGCGGGCAATCCGGGATTTCGGGCTGATCCCGATCGCGCAGGAACTGCGCGAGGAGATCCAGGTGAATGAAACTGACTCCTCGTTTATGGCGGCGACCGTCGAGTGGGCCAGGCGTGTGCTGGAGTACAATCCGCGCCCCGAGGCGGTTTTCTGCTCCGGCTCGTTCCCGGGACGGGCCCTGGCGATGGTGGCGCTGGAAAAGCGAATTCCGATTCCGTCGGAGCTGAAGATCGTTACGGTCGGCATTGTGAACGCCGGCAGCGGCAGCTACCCCGAACTCACCTCGCTGGAGCATGATTATACCGGGATGATGGGTGAAGCGTTCGGCATTCTCGAGCGGATCTGGAACGGGGAAGAGAAGGAGGGAATCGAGGTGCGGGTTGAACCGGAGCTGGTCGTCCAGGCATCAACTGTCGGAGAGCTCCCCGCAAAGTGAGAGTACCCGGAAAAAAAGACGCGGCAGACGCCGCGGAACGGATGTGAGCGCGTAATCCCGTGTTTGCCGCATGAGCGTAAGAAGTGGGAGGCGGAGAAAATGTATTTTTCTTCGCAATGCCCGCGACATGGATACCGAAATAACGAGACGAAACAATTTGATCGCCAGAGGCCGGAAAACTTTATCCATCAAGAAAAGGGTGAAGTGCGAAATTTTGTGACTTCGTGAGTTGTTTGAAAAAGTTGCATATTTACTTTATTTTGAGTTTACTGCAAAGTTCAACATAAAGGGGAAGCTGATGCAAGGTAAAATCAGCATGGATTTTTCGTTTTGTCTATGAGGAGTTCTTTTCTATTCCGACAACCGCTTGCCATCTATACATGGCATCTCATTGATGATAGAACGGGTGATGCGGGAACCTAGACGAAGAATCAGGAAGATCGCATATGGATGGAGTGACATAAGGTACATCAAAAGTTGCATGAATCATACTGAAACGATTTGCAAACGTCCAAACATGGGAGGATTATCGGCAAAAAGGAATGAATATCATCGGCAATGCCGTTATCGGCATCGGGAACAATCAAGTAACGTCACAAAACTTCGCTCATTAACCGAAAAGGGATTGTACCATGACAAAACGGAACCGTTTTCGCCAGATTCCTCCACGCTTTACCTTGATAGAGCTTCTCGTTGTTATCGCGATCATCGCGATCCTCGCCTCCATGCTGCTGCCCGCACTGCAGCAGGCGCGCGAACGCGGCAAGGCGGCGACCTGCATTTCGAATCTGAAGCAGAATGGCGCAGTCTTCCTGCTCTACGCGAACGACAATAAGGATACGGTATGTACCGGCTTCAGCGGACAGGGAACGGAGAAACGGGCCTGGCAGGTAATGGTGGAATCCGGATATATGCGCGAACCGGAAAAAGAGGCGTTTTCGAAGAACATCGCCACGCGTATGAAGTATCTGTTCTGTCCTTCCGGGCTGCCGCCGGTGACAGGTTCCGACGCAGCCTGGCAGCTTTACGGGGTTGCGAGCCAGTCCGACTACGGTATGCGCTACCAGGAGACGGCGGCGTGGAAAGAGGCGATATCCGGCCAGATGTTCCTGAGCATTACGAAGATCGGCGGCCGCGTTTCACGTTTCATCGGCATTGCGGACACCTCGTTCAGCGAGGAGTCCACTTCGAAACACAAGGGGCGCCAGTCCACCGACTACAACAATAAGCAGGGGTCGAGCCACGTCCACATGATTCACAGCAACAAGTTGAACGCCTGGTTCTATGACGGGCATGTCGGCTCGCTCAATATGATTGAGATGTCGGAGAACGTCAGGTTTCACGACCGGTATGCAAAGCCGCTCAAGTTCAACGACCTCAACAACCATGAACAGGAATGCCCGCGATGAGAGGCGGAACCGTGAAACAGATGCTGTGCATGCTGGCCGCGGCGGCGGCCTCCGTACTGTCTGCCGCAGACTTTCCGCGTGCCGTGCTCGAACTCGGCGGGACGTGGCTGGTCAAACCGGCCGAATCACCTGAAAAACTGCCCGATGACGGTGACTGGGGGAGGGCGAAAGCCGTGCTCGCGCAGAAGTTCCGGGATAATATCGATTCCTCCGGGACGAGCTGGAAGGACCGCCCGCGCCGGGAAATCCACCGGCTCTGGTACCGCACGTCGCCCGATATTCCGGTGGAGTGGAAGGGGCGCGTGACGCTGCTTGAGCTTGACCGGATCGACGGGGACGCGATCGTCTTCGTGAACGGCAGGCGCATCGGCGAAGTGCTGAATCCGACCGGGACGATCCGGCTCGGCGGCCTGAAACCCGGAAAACGGAACGTCATCGACATCTATCTCGCCCGGGACTACTTCGGAATCTCGCGCCCGTTCGAAAAGGATTATATGAATTACGCCGCGCGCGGCCCGCTCGGGCGCAATCTGCCGATGGAGCGCTGGCCGTTCGGAATCACGGCCCCGGCGCGGCTGCGGAGCGTTCCGGCCGACGTGCGGATCGACGGCGCAGCGGTCGTGACCTCAGTCCGCGACAGAAAGCTGACGCTGAACCTTGAGCTCGAAAGCGATGCGGCCCGCTCCGTTTTCGCGGGAGCTGAAATCCTGACACCGGAGGGAAAAACCGCATTCCGGATCCCGGACCGGGAACTCTCTCTGAAGTCGGGAAAGAACGAAGCCGCGCTCTCCTCTACCTGGCGGAATCCCCGGCTGTGGGAGCTTGAGGACGGCTATTGCTACACTGCTGTCGTCACGCTGAAAACGAAGGACGGAAGGCTGCTCGACCGGTTAGAGCCGTTCCGGTTCGGCTTCCGCGAAATCGGCACTGACGGGAACCGGGTGCTGCTGAACGGCCATCCGGTCCGTTTTCGTATGCATTCGGTCGGCAACGACTCGCTCGACCGGATGCTCGGCGTGAATACGATTGAGGTCCAGCCGAACGCAACGATGTTCTACTGCGACTGGTTCACCTGGAGCTATTACACGCACGAGTGGCTCGACGGGCTCGACGACCGGGGGATCTTCTGCCTGCTGCCGGTTCCGTCGGTTTCGAATGCGCGGAATTCATTCCTCTCAAGCGAACCGATGCGCCGCGAATATGAGCGGCAGGTGAAGCTCTGGCTGAAACGCTACCGGAATCACCCGTCGATCATCGCGTGGGTTCCGTCGATGAACGTCGTGACCTCCCGCGCGAATATCCACGCGGACGGCATGGGCGATCCGTCGAAGCTCGGCTCCTCGGAGGTCGCAACGATGGTAAAGCTGGCGCTGGAGCTGCTGAAGCGGGAGGACCCGACCCGCCTGACCTTCGGACACGGCGACGGTGCGCTCGGGGACATTGCGAGCTCGAATCTCTATCTGAACTTCGTTCCATTGCAGGAACGCGAGGAGTGGCCCTCCGACTGGGCGAAGAAGAACCAGATGCCCTACATGGCAGTCGAATTCGGCCAGCCGTGCACGATCAACTACTGGAAGGGGCCGCGCTTCCTGCTGACCGAATACATGGCGATGTATCTCGGGCAGAGGGCGTACAGCTCCGAATCGCCGGAGGGGCTCGCCCGGATCGTTCCGGCCCCGGTCAAAAACATGTACAACAACTGGTTTCAGGTCGATGTGAGGCACTACCCGGCCTTTTACGAGTTCGAGGGGCTCTTCATGCGCAACACGAACCGCGCATGGCGGGCGTGGGGCGTAACCGGCTGGTACAACTGGGACTTCGACATCGGTTTCGGGCTTCCTCCCGGTGTGAAGCCGCGTATGTTCGGCTTCTACCGCAATATGAAGGAGGTGTTTCCGCACCGCCCGGCGTGGGTGACACCGCGCTTCGATTACGTGGCCGAAACGAGCGCGCCGCTGCTCGCCTATATCGCGGGATTCCCGGCGCATACGGAGAAGAGCCACTCGTTCTTCTCCGGCGAGACGGTGAAGAAGCAGGTCGCCGTGGTTTGGGACGGTCCCGGCGTCCGCGAGGTGAAAATCGCGTGGCGCGCACTCTCCGGCGGGAAAACCTTCGCAAAGGGTGCGGAGGCTCTGACACTGAATCCCGGCGACATCCGTTTTATCCCGTTCTCATTCGAAGTCCCGCAAGTCGCGGGGCGCACGGAGGGGGCGGTCGAAATGCGCCTGAGCGGCGCCGGGGTCGCCGATGTGACTGACCGCCTGCCGCTTGAGTTCCGCCCCGCTTCGCGGCTTCCGGCAAAGGGTGTGAAAATCCAACTGCTCGATCCGAGAGGAAAGAGCCGCCCGTGGCTCGAAAAGCTCGGTGCCGAGTGTGTTCCGCTCGCGGAGGGAACGAAGCCGGATCCGGCGTTGCCGCTCGTGATCGGACGCGAGGCGCTTTCAGAGCTGCGCAAACTGCCCTTTGCACCGGCCGATGTGGAAGCGGGGCTGCGTGTGCTCTTCCTTGAGCAGCAGCCTGCCGACTGGGAGCTCTTGGGGTTTCGGTCGATCGAAACGATGCCCCGCTATGTGTTCCCACGCAGTTTCTCCGAACCGTTGTTCGACGGCATGGCGCAGGCCGACTTCATCAACTGGCGCGGCACACCGGACCTGCTGCCTGAGAAAAAGTGGGCACGCAGCTACGACTTCTACCGCGCACCGAAGTGGACGAACACCCATGCAATCGCCTCGGTCGCGCTCGAAACGCCGGGTGTGACCGGGTTCGAATCACTGGCAGGCTGTGAATTCGACCTCGCGTACTCCGCATTGCTGCGGATACGGCACGGGAAGGGAGCGATCTGGTATTCGACGTTTGAATTCACGGCGAACGCCGGGAGCGACCCCGCCGCGACGGAGTTCGCCGTTCGGCTGCTGAAGGAGGTCGGCAAAACGTCCGGAGAGACGAAACCGCTTTCAGCCGCGGGGCTCGATGCGGCGCAGAAGGAGATTGCCGCCGCACTGCAACTCGGCAGCGCGGCATGGTCGCCGGAAGTGGCGGCGGGCAGCATCGCCGTCGCCGGAAGAGAGGCCGATCTTCCGGCTTTACGCAAATATGCGGCAAAGGGCGGCACGGTTTTCGTCCTGCCGATGACGGCGGAGCTTGCGAAGAAACGCGGCATCGACACGCGCCGCCGTGACCTCTATAAACTCGAACCCGATACGAGCTCCGCCCTGACACTGTCGGTCACGCCGGATCTGCTGCGCTGGCGTGACCGGCTCGACACGGCGCTCATCGTCGGCTTCGGCGGAAAGGCACCGGGGAACGGCATCGAGGTGATCTGGGACGGCGCGGCCGTCGTCGAGCCCGTCGGGCGCGGAAAGCTCGTCTACTGCCAACTGGACCCGTTCCAGCTCCGGACCCGCTATCCGAAGAGCTCCGACAACGGCAAAAAAGTGTGGCCGAGCGTAGAAAAGGGGTTCCGGCTCTATGCGCAGCTTCTCAATGCGCTCGGAGCGGGGGCCGATGCGGCCGTCGCGAAGCGCGCCTGTACCCTGATGCGCGGCGTGACCTATTCGAACCTGAACGGCTGGAACGTCTGCGGGCCGTTCCATTTCCCCGGCGTCCGCGAAGACCGGCTGATTTATGAAAAGGGAGAGGCGGAGGCCGACGCGATCGCGGGAAGGGCGCTCTCCGACATCACCTATTACCTGAAGGACGGCCGTTCGCTGAACTGGCGCGATACGGTTTCGGCGGACGACTCCGGCTACATCGACCTGCAAAAAGCGCTTGCAGTCGAGAAACCCGCAGTGGCCTATCTCACGCGCAAGATCACCTGCGGCGCGGCGCGGCGCGGCACGCTCCGGCTCGGCATGGATTTCTATATGGAGGTCTACCTGAATGGGAAGCTCGTATTCGATGCCAAAAAAGGCGGCGGCTGTGCGCCGAAAGTTAACTCGCACCGCTTTGTGATCGAGCTCGAAAAGGGGGACAACATCCTCACGGTGAAGCTCGCATCGGGCAGCAAGGGGTTCGGCTTCTACGCGAATCTGTCGAATGAGGCGGAAACCTCCGAAGTGCAGGATGCCGGCGAAAAGGTCAATTTCTATCCGGAGAAGGACACAAGCTATGATCCGTATCAATTCGGTTATTATTAAGGCTGCGCTGCTCCTGCTGCCGCTGGCCGCGCCGGCAGAGCCGGGGTTCCGGATGGATTTCTCCGGGCAGCTTCCGGGTCAAGCGCCGGAGGGATGGGCCAGCGTCTGGCAGAAGCCGGTGGACGACGTGATCTACGTCACAAACGCGGGCGACCCGGCGAATCCGGAAAAACGCCAGCTCCTGATCGACCGCGCCCACGGCGAGGATCACACCTATTACCGCTATCAGCGCAGGTTCCGGCTTGCCGATATGGGAGCTGCGCAAGCGGTCCGGGTTTCATTCCGCTTCAAGGTCGAGTGCGCGAGCCTGTACGATGCGCCGTTCGAACTCGAATTCGGGCCGGCGAACCGGCGGATCATGACGCTTTCGTTCTGCCTGCGCAGCTGGGGACCGAACGTCTTTCTGTACCCGGTCACGCTGCGCAGCTGGACGGAGAACTGGGAGGCGAAGCGGAATTTGGGCGAGTTCCGGCGCAACGCATGGCACAGAATTGAACTGCTCCTGCCGTACGGCGAAAACTCCCCGATGAGAAGCGGATTCGGGAGGCTTTACGACGCCTCCGGCAGACCCGGCCCTGTCTTCGAGGTCCCGGCGCTCCTGCCGATGTCGGCGGAAAGCGCGGTTTCGATCGTTCCCGCGAACAAACGCAAGGGCGCGGCGATCTATCTCGCGGACTTCGTCTTCGAACCTGCCTCCCCCCGCCGCCTGAAGTGACGAATCAAAACCACCGGCTAAGCCGGTGGTATGCACCACGCCTTCAAGGCGATATTGCCGGCAGCCCGACACGGGCTCT